>Ga0228711_1002593_pt1 | contig 27899 bp, 17 predicted proteins | sample MedpolnodulmetaG_2_FD_177996 | JGI IMG/M metagenome (GOLD analysis project Ga0228711, IMG submission 177996) | Root nodule microbial communities from Medicago polymorpha collected in Santa Monica, California, United States - brown nodules | ecosystem: Host-associated > Plants > Roots > Nodule... | reverse complement strand
TCCACTGCCTGACGTAATTTCATTGACGCGGGCGACAAAATCCTCTTCTTTATATATTATAACATGATGGCAGCCATCCTCCTTTGCTTGAGCTGCTTTCTCTTTATTGGATACAGAGAAACCATTGCAGGATATGATTGAAACCATTGCAGTTAATTACGGTTCGGTTCGGTTCGTAACAATTAATTACGGTTAACAACGGGTGAAACCATTGCAGGATATGATTGAATGTGAGCAGTTCTACACGTTCTCTCTTTTAATTTAAATAAATTTGAACCACTTATTTAATCTATTGGTGTTTTTCTCGTGGTTCACCGGTGAGGGACCTAATTGGACCCTCACCCTAGAATCCACCTGTTTACAAAGTAAAGAAGGAAATTTGGGAAAATTGAAAAGTGGCTTACCATCACATTCGTTAAAACCAGAAACAGGCAAATAAATATAGCCATAACATAAACAAACTTGAAAATTTGAGTCATATTTTACGAAACTAACACTCTCCTTACGCCAATTAAATAGCTTTAATTCTTTTAAAAAAAATCAATTAAATAGCTTTAAGTGCTTTTGGAGTTGCAAAAAACTCTTTTTAAAACTAGAATTGTCATTAAATATCTTTTAAGTAAATCAATGTATTTTCTAATTTGTCCCTTTAGCAAACTTAGTAAATAGGTCACATAAAAAACTTACCTATAATAATAATTCATTATTTTTTAATAAATTTTTGTAAGTTTATAACCCTTCGTGATAGGAAAGGAACACTCACAGATTTTTTTATTGCAAAAATTAGATTAAAAGGGCATTACATGGAAGAAAAGACATCCCAAGACCACCACCTATCATTTGCGGGCACTCCAATAAAAATATTAAAATAAAATTAAAAATAAGAGTACTTGGGGGAACTAAGCCATAACTCAAGGAAACAATAATGTGAACAAACAACAATTGTTTATTTAAAAACGTTATCAAGAAAATCCATTGAGATAATACTTTTGGTGAATGAAAAAAAGAGTGTTGTGTAAGGTAGAAAAAAGTAGAAATACCAAATTCATGACTAACAAACAACTTCAAAACTTACAAAACCCCTAAAAACCAATTTTAAAACTTGGGGGGACACATTTGAACCCGAAGAAGAAATCATTTATACCAAAATAGAAGATGAGATTAAATTCCACGAATAAATATATTGAAATAAAAATTACAAATACCAAACTCATATGAGAGGCAATTACCTTGTTTAATAAGAAAACCTTTGGAGGAAATTGACACTCTTGATTGAGAATTTCTTCACAATGTTCTAATGAATTTTCCATCTCAATCACATTTTTTGCAACTTGATCAAGTCCATCTTTAATTTTGTTAAATTATCCCTTGATCATTAATAGAATAGCTACATATATTTCTTCAATTGATGAAGTTTTGGGTAGAAGTGTCTCGTTGTTGATTGATAATAGAAGACTGGATTGTATGGTCGACTCTAGATGTATCAAGATCCCGAATCATGCTTTCTATGTTGATATAATAATTTCATGTAATGTAACTAAGAACAATGCTCATGTTATTGCTTCCCTCTTCCAAGAATATGTAGTTAATTCTGGTCATTAATCATTCTTAATGTATGATTTTCTAAGGTCCTATTTATGCTGTTATTGCTTCCCTTTCCCCATTGACCCTTCCTTAATTATTAGGATGTACCAGGGCCGGTCCTAAGATTTTTAGTGCCCTGGGCGAATTAATAAAATTATGTCCTTTTAATTATTTAAATGTCTTTTTTCTTGTATTTTTTATTGCAAAAGATTCATTTAAAATCAAGGTTCTTTAAAAACACATTTTCATTATAATTAATCAAAGCGATTTAGAAAGAAATATATATATGTAGTACTAACTACTACATAAAAATAATAATTTTGGTGCCCTTATAAAAATGGTGTCCTGGACTCCCGCCCCTCGAACCCGCCCTCAAGGCCATCCCTGGGATGTACCAATTTTCAAAGAGAGGCCAAAGATGGTTTATTATTCCTTCTTGAACCTTGGAAGGGTTTTAGAATACAATTTCTCCTAGGTTTACTGGTCTTAGTCTAAGTAGGTTGTTTTTTTTGAGTAATTAGTCTAAAGTAGGTTTTGATGCTTATCTTTTTATTTTAGTATAATTTATGCTTATCTTTTATACGGTAAAAAGAAATGAAATTATTCTTCCCTCTATTTTTATTCGGTGCATTAAATAATATCGGAGAATGCTAACCGGTGTTCCAAAAACATGTGTTAAACAACAAAAGTAGATAAATTCTTATAAAAATATAGTGTAATTATTTCTTTATCAAAGGTAAAAATTTACATTTTCAAAGTAAAATTTATAATTGTTAGACATTGATTAGCAAGACCCAGTAACGTTTCGGTCATGTACTTCCATTGCCAGACTAGTTTAGAAAACAAGAGTTTTGTGGTATCCCCTCTTGAACCCTCTTTTGCGCTTGCAAGTGTTACATCTCTATTGACAAATAAAAAAGTGTTGCATCTTCTTTGCCAAATTAAGTTCATTGCACTATTACTTTTCCCTTTGTCAGACTCACTCCATCATCAGTTTTACATAAGAATCTTGAATTATTTGTACGAAGTTTACTACCTCATCTTCTTGTCCTATAAAAAACCCACATCGTTTGGCTGTAATATAGGCAGCATGATCTAGCTATGGCTAGCTAGCATGAAATTTATTGAAATGGAATGCTTGAATAGCATGCAATGCCATGCATTATTGACGATGGTACTTGTGCAATACAATTTAGGGCACATTTATGAGTTTGACGAGAATCATATTGAGCTGTTATCATTTTGAAAAAAAGCTAGTATATTTTAGAACTTCAATCAAGACTATGTGTGTTTGTTTTTAAGGTGGATACCCACCAAACACACGTTTTTTTAAACTCTCTAAATTGAAGCTTCTCTATTTTCACACGTTAGGATTATATCGGAACGCGAAATTAAAGGTTAAAACGTGATTCCAAACAAATGCTATGTAGTTGTGATTTTGCTTAACACGTCGTCAAATCGTCCATCCTAATATAATGTGATTTGGCACTAGTAAGGTGGACCTCACAATTAAGAGTGCATTTTGTTGTCCAAAACGATCAATCACTTTTATCATGCCTTAACCATGTTTAATGAGTAAGTAAATACTCAATTAATTATTGAAATTGTAGGATTTTCTGTCAACTTCCATTGCATTATTATTCAGAAATGATCTATGAAATTGTAAAATAAAAAGTATTAGGGTGCTGCTAACCGGTACCCCGGGGCACTGGATAAGGAACAATAAATAGACAATAAATGAATGAATCTCACTTGATTTATCATATTAAAATGTAAAATATGTCAACTAATTAAAATAAGATATAGTTGTATTTAATGGTGCAAATTTTCTTTCTTTTATACAGCTAAATGCCATAGGCGCGTGCTTCTCATTCTTTTGCTTTTCCTTTGTGATTTCAATTTTGGATATCACTCCCATTATATCCCACCTTCATTTCTTAATAATTTTTTTCCCTGCCAATTTTACACGAGGGAATTATTTTAACGTGATTTTTTTAATCATTTTTTTCATTCAAACCAATTCACAAAAACCAATTGAAAAAAAGAAGAAGTTTGAATAATACTTAATAAATTGAGACTTCCAATAAATTGAGCGTAGAAAAGAAATAGCACAAAAAAAAAAAGATTGAATATGATACCTGCAAAATTGAATATAGTACTGATGATGGTAGAGAGATAATAGATAGCAGTCATATGGTTGTGTAAACAATTGGAAATGACACGCCTGTATAAGAAAGAAGTAGCAGTGCCCTTGAGAATTAAAAGAGTATTAAATATAACTTTTATTAATTTTAATTAGTTGACATATTTTACATTTTAATTAAGGTAAACTATGTGAGATTCATTTATTTATTGTCTATTTATTGTTCCTTAGTTAGCATTGCCCAAAATGTTAATACAAAATTTCTATTTTAAACTTCTTAATATGTACAAATTTGCACATGATAGAAAAACTCATAGACCAATGATGTTGGTCTTTCGGTTGGTAGCTACAACAACCATATAATAACATTAAATTGGTCTCTAGAAATGTATTTTTATTTTTATTTTGATAGGAAAGTTTTAGGATGGTTGTTTAAGTACAACTCAATAATTAGTTGCATGCACAATAATATATAAGGGATAATAGTCATGGTAGTTTTTGAATATATGTAACAAGTAGTCACAGTAGTTTTTAAATTTGATGGAATTCATTTACTAATTGTTTTGTTTGTTCAACATATATATATTACGTTTGATTGTGAGATGAAAGAAAGAGTGTAAGCAAGAATAAAAATGTAAGAAATATAGAGAGTTTCTTTTATTGTTTTGTTTGGCTGAAGAGAAAGCCAAGAGTTGTTATAATTTTTTAAATAACTAGAGTGCCCTGTACATAGAAAACTAACAAACAAATTTATACTATTTAATTTTATTATTTCATATGAATATATTATAGTTTTGTTCAAAAAATGAAATATATTTTAGTTTCTTTTATCGTAGTTGAATTAAGAAATTAAATTAAATAATTTAATTATTTTTTAATACATTTATTAATTCAATCTCTTCATATAAATGAAGTGTCTGAGGTTCGAACCCCAACCCTGCATATATTATTCGATGTACCTAACAACTGAGCTAAGCTCATGGGAAGATAAATAAATAAATAAAAAGTCTTTTAAAATGTGTATAAGCTTCTTGACAAAAGAAAAATGTGCATAAGCTTTTCTTTCTTATACAGCTGCATTTCTCGTAGGCCGTAGCGACATTCACAAATTCACGATCGAAGCCTAATTACAAAAATCATGTCTTTTTAATATACAAACAAAAAATCATGTCATGAAAAGCAACTCAATGATTTTAATTTTTTGTTGTTGTTGTAAGAAGATTCAATGTGGGTCACTTGTTGATGATAACTAAATTATTTTAGAATAATAAATCACATCATCACAGTTTCCTGAATGCACCCACCACAACACAACCATGACTTAGCATTCATCAATTTTACATAATAAAAAACAAAAGCTTAATTTGTTGTTTTATTGCACAAAGCCACTAACCAAGACTTTGAAAAATGGTATATTTGGAAAGGACATATAATATATATCAATACAATGGGGATTATTAAGTGAAATATTTTTTATTAGTTATAACATATTTGAGATCAGTACGTAGGAGTAACTACCAAAATATAAAAAAAGGATGCAAGGAAAAAATTACCATTATATATTTAAATCATTTTTTCTATTTGACCTTTTTACTTCATTTATTCACAACTTTTAGTTCTTTGTGAATTTTATTTTGCATACATGATACATCATAAAGACTAAAGAGTATTATAGATTGTAAAACAACAATGATTCTTCTTACCAAATGACAAAAGCAACTAGTTGCATAACAAAATCAAATACCACTAAAAATATTAGAAAACAATGCTGAAAAATAGAAACTAAACTAAAAACAACAAGCCATTTCTTAAGGACAAACCAATAGTAAAGAAAAACTAAATAAAATAAAAATTAAACTAATAACAATGCTTCATCCATGCTTATGATACAAGTATAGATCCTGCCTTGACAAACAAGATTTGATGAATACCCTATCATCATTTATTCGATCTAGAGGTGATATTGTTCTTAACATTGCATCGAGTGGAATTGATTCCTAATTGTTGCCAGGTAGAGTGACAACACAATCAAGATTTAAGAACCCAATAGCCACAACAAGTTCGAGGAATCAAAGTGTAATATCAAGCAAGGCATTCCCCATGCAAAATTATCGTCAACAACAAATTAATCATTTGGGATAAGGCTCCAATGATGAACAAGTTGTGTTTTGAACCCTTAGATAAATTTATTTCATTTTAAGAATCATAAAACCCTCATATACCATTTAGAGGAAAAGTCGTGGTTATGGGATGGTGACTTTAGGAATTATGGAGGAAAAGTCGTGGTTATGGGATGGTGATTTTAGGATAATTCCTAGGGTATCCAAATATGATGTAACGAATGCTACGATAAACTAATTGTACCTATGGGATTTCTGTAAAGTTCTTCCTAATGCCAAGTCTCGAGCCGACAACCACAAGGATGAAGAGGAATCTCACAACCAGGCGATCTATCGGTAATCTGGCTTCGGTAAAGTTCTTCGTTTAACAAAGAACATGAAATTATTTTGGACATCAACAAAGAACATTAGACTTGGAAGTGAATCATCATGCAGCTCAACAAAAGTTTTCCTAGCAAGGTACAACAATGTAAATAATTTCACTGCAATTTATATGTGGGTTTACATGTAATTCCTTTTGAATCGAAGACTGGCCTCTGGATACAAATTGCAACAGTCTAGTCAAACATCATCTCAGAAGGTGCATAAACAATATGAAGCAAGTGACATAGTCCCCATCATTTATATCTGGGTTTACATGTAATTCCTTTTGAAGCACAAAAAGATCTCTGCCACTAAATGCCTTGTTCAAGATCGGCAAACAATTGCAACCACTGATGGATTCGTCGCATGGTAATCCCTTCTTGACCACAGTCAGGAAAACTGTTTGGACGGATAGTACTTGTCGGCCATCATGCATCCTTCCATCATGGATTCTTTAAATCATCCCCCCTGCCCATCAATCATAATTTTCTACAATTTCTTTAAATCATGCCCCTTGATTCACATGTGATGTATGACAGCATGTTGAAACCATGTTGTGTAGTTGTGTGTCTGTAAATATAAATATATAAAAGAAGCATACTGTATAGTAAAGGCATTCATCTTACGTTGGAGACGAAATATAATAAGCTCAAGCTGTCAGGGTAATGCTTTATCTTAACATTACATGTTTTTGCTTACCACTGGTTCCAAATATTATGTACAACATCTCATAAACAAAAAAACTAACTTTGAATGAATATCTTATACGGCTTCTTTCTATATGCATGAAGCTCTACATACTTCACGGCAAAGCAGGAAAACTTCCATGAAAAAAAATTAATTTAAGAGCATCACCAAAGTTTAGTGCCACAATATACTTAAGCAAACTCCTTCTCTGGTGATCTTAACAATCAGGATCTTGTTTTCTTTACAGCATAATCAATCGTTGAGATTAGTAAATCTCATGAATTTACAACCTGACCAACAATTACAGTGATATCATCAAGCTTTCCACCTGTTTACAATATAAAAAGTAAAGTCAGCAACATATAGATCAAAAATAAAAGTTGTTTTAGAATTTGCCATGCCACACCTGTCAACTTCATTCCAAGAACTTTCTTCCACCATGGAGCTTCAAAACCCTGTAAAATTGTTGACAATGCATCAAAAAAGAAAAAGATAGTTAATAAAATTGTTTTGCCTTTTTATTTGTCCATCTATTTTACGCAAACTAATTTTCTAGAACGTGTTTCAACTTTTTTGGTGTTTCTTGCAGACAATACCTTTTTAGTTATTAGTACAACTGTCAACTTGTTCAATGACTGCAACTCTTTTAAAACTAAGAATGTTTTCCTATTAAGGAGCCATTTTCCCAAACTGGCATTCATAAAATAATGCATTATTTCAAATAATCTCTTTGTTTTTGTAAAGCAAATGAAATTTAGTTACAAACTTATTTCTTTACCTTGGCCCTTGCCTCCAATGAATACGGAGAATCAAAATTCGAATCCATTGCATGACTGTTTGCCAAGTTAGCTAATGCCTTTGCTAGCAACAAAATGAATTGTAAATCAGTGAAATTCCTACAGTTGATCGCACTTCCTCAAACTGATCAATAAAGAAGAAGGACAATACCAGCCTCAGAAACATCTTTGTTTGCAACCATTAGAGCAATTTCATGGTCAAAAACATTATCAAAAAGCCCATCAGATCCCATGACAATTGTGTCTCCTTCCATCAACTCCACATTACTTACCTGTTATCCTGTCAAGGTTAGTAAAAGAAAATATAACAGAACTACATTCATATCAGGTGTGAAATGAGACTATATCCCCTTAGGGAAGTTGTGTAATATGTTGACACTCAATATGATAACACATAACTTGGCCTTCACCCAAGCCAAGAAACTAAGTTATTTTAACAGAAATACAAGAAAGAGTTTAGGGGGAACTAATGTACAACAATAACTATGGAAAATAATAACAAAGGAACTGGACCCCTTAACCCAAAGCCAATATTTTGGTTGACACGTGAGCCTAAAAATTCTATGCAGCATTGAAACTTCAGATTGAGCTATGTCTGGTGTCCGCAACCAACATGAAAATGACACAGGTAGTTACATTCAATCACTTCTATTTTATGAAATTATTACATGTGTTTATGTGTCAACGTCGCTTTTGGTATTTGCGTCTGTATTTTCATAGCAAAAAACATTATACAAATACTCCCTCCGTCTCAGACAAGTGTAGCATTTGCCATTTGGGTTGTGCACAGTTCTTAAGAAAATGATTAGTTGTGGAGATATTAATGGTGAAATTAATATCATTTACTAAAACACACTTATTTTGAGACAGAAAAAAATGCAATAGTGACACTTATTATGAGACGGAGGGAGTATTGTTGTGTAGCATCGGATTATTCTAGGAGTATTAATATTAGTTATTTAGTTGTCTGTCTCAATCTGAGGAAGAAAGTTTAGGTGGTTGCTCTATGTGCTTATTTCCCGCTTTCTCTTCATTGGTTATTTCACATACACAAATTTATATATGAGGCTGGTTTAGAAATCTTGCTTATTTTGAAAAGTGAAGTGAAGACAGATAGAGGAGTAGGAATAGGAAATTAAGTTAATGATATGAGAGTAGTTACAATTGCTAAATGTTACCATTGCATCAAGGTATGTTTGGCCAACCCTCTCAGAGCTCAGTTGGTATGGGCAGTCAAAGTAATGTTCTTGTGGAGAAGTGGAAAAGATTATTTGACCTGAAAAGGGAACACCGGGAAATTCAAGTTCTCAACATTCAAAGTGTTTTCGATAAGAAAAAAAATATATAGGGAAGATTAAATAACTCCTTTTATAACATGAGATATTACCATTACGGATAACTCGTAATCCACAATCACCAACATTGGCAATCTTCAGATTCCCATTCTTTTCAAGCATAGCAATGATGCTTCACGTAATCACAGACAATAAATTGTTGAGACATATATATTGTGGTAGAATAGTTTAAAAATTAAAATGCATACCAATGTTTGATCTTTTTACTCCAAATTGGCAACCTAAATAAAAGACTAAAAGAGGATAAACTTACACAGTTGCTGAGCCTGTAGAGAATGTAGCAGCATGTGCTTTCCTTATAAGAATTTGAGGATCATTATTCACCTACAAAATCCACCAATATTCAACGAATCAACATGTTTGTTACTTTGTTACCAAACAACATACATATAACCATTCTTATTGAATTACAGCTAAAATATTGAAAGATTAAAAAAACATCGTTCTAAATTTCAAAAGAATGAAAGTAAAATTCTAGCAAATATTAATGTTATTTTCGGAATAATCATAATCAGTATCTGCGTTTAGGTTACGGTACCTCCTCATCTTGTACAAAATTATAAGCATTAGCCATCAATTCACGTGGGAATAATGAAGGATCTACATCCTCTTCAGCCCAACTGTGAAGCATGACACAAAAACATGTTGAGACAAATTATCACAAGACATGATCTCAATATGATACATAACAACACCATCTAAATTTATAACTGAATAACAAAGTCAAAGTTTATTCTGGGTGTCATTTTGCGTTTGTTTAATGATAGTAATGCCTTGTTTGGATAAACAATTTAATTGAACACTTTTTATCATATAAGCTAATAATATTTATTTATCATATAAAAGCTTAGACCCTCTGGTCACTATTATAAGCAAAAAACTACTTTTAGATTGATCGACTAAATGATGTATCTGGTCTATAATATTATAGACAAGATACATCAGTTGTTCAATGAATCTAAAAAGTAGTTTTTTGCCTATAATACTGACCGAAGGGTGTATATATAACCTATTTCTATTCTACAACAAAATATAAAACAAAGTCAGACTGTTTTCAATTTTTCATATAAGCTGTTTTCATAAGCTATCTTAGAGAGTCTAAAGAAATAAGCTCAAAACCGTTTATAGACTTGTTATAAGCTGTTTTGGTAAGTACTTCTACTAGGAAAAAACCAGATAGTGAATTAGTGAGTAACTAGCTTACCCAGAGACACCATCAGCAACAGCAATAACTCCACCATTATAGTTACTCACAAAGAAAGCATCTTCCCCACCTTTCTCAACCTTCACAAACACCACAACTTTAGGAAGTAACAAATACACACAAAAAAAAAACATGTAACTTATGTTAACTATAGAATTACTACTACCTTTTTTGGATGTGGAATAAGGCAAGTCCCAACAGAAAATGAAACCTCTGATGACCTATAAAGTAAAACCAAAACCCAATTTTAATATAAACCTAAAAAAGTATTAACTATTAAGCATTAATAGTAAAACAAAAAATGAAGAGATTACTAACCTAATTACAGGGTTAAGTTCTGAAGAATGAGAAGAAGAGAAAACTACTCTTTTCCTTCTCTTAGCATTTTCATCAATAGAAGATATGTAATGAATGAGTGGCTGAGATTGACAATGAGAATTTGACACCATTACAGCTCTTAATATTGAAATAGCCATTCCTTACCACTTCACCTTCAACTCCCTCTATCCTTCACATTCACACACTGCCATGAAAATCAAAATTTATCATGATTATTCATATATTAAACATAATATATAAATATTTAAATTCATTAATTAAACAACAAGCACCAGTGGTCTAGTGGTAGAATAGTACCCTGCCACGGTACAGACCCGGGTTCGATTCCCGGCTGGTGCATAAGTTTTTGTTTTTTGTTTTTTGTTTTTTTGTATTTATTTATAATATTAATTATTTTTTAATTAAAAAAAGTAGTATTTATTTCTTCGTGATTCTTGCACTCTTCTTCACTTTCATATTTCAAATTGCAATAATGAACAGTGCCACCATTGATTCAATCGAAGGTATTATTTTTTCTTTTATTTTTATTTTTCTAAGAAAAAAAAAATCAATTGCTTCATGAATTGATTTTATTTTTGTTCTTTATTGGTAGAAAACGGAAACGGAAGCGATTCAGACGTGAATTCCGATGATGCTACGGAATACTACCAACCAATATCCGCCGTCGACGACGACGGAAGCTCAGACGGAGAAAACGCGAATGATTTCCATCAAATTCCGAATGGTTACACTGCGCACGGTGGAGCGGAGAACGGGATCTCGACGCTGGATCTGAACGACGACGGGATGAAAAGCAGCGACGAGGAGGAAGAGGAAGAAGAAAGGAGCGGAGAGGAAGTTGAAAATGAGATTCAGAGAGCGTTGAGGGAAGAGGAGAGAAGAAGGATTGCGCCGTTGACGGCGGAGAATGCGACGAGGGTGATGGAAGCGATGCGGGGGATTTCGTTTGTTGGAGAAGCTCCGAGATGGGTTTCGGATGTTCCAGAGGAGCGTTGGATTGATCAGATTCGTAGACGGAGACAATTGCCGAATGCTTGAAGGAAAAAATTTATATGCAGATTCATGATATTTTCTTATTATGAATTTCTCTTATTTTTACTCGTTATTTACTCGGAGCTCGTTTGGATTAGCTTATTTTAAAGCTTATATAGAACAGCTTATGCAAATAAATAAGTTTTTATGTATTATTTATAAGTTTTTAAGGTAGTTTATGAAAAACCCGTTTTTGAAGATACAATTTTCGTTAGTGAGAGTTTATAAATTAAAATAAAAGCTTATTTATTTACATAAGCTATTTTTCATAAACTCAAACCAAACGTGGTTCAAATGTGAAACGAGTATAAGCACTTACCATATATAAATGTATGCTATAAGCTATTTTCATGTTTTTCTTGAAAGTTCTCACAAATAATAATGTCACTAGATAAATTCAAGAGCAAGTTTTACATAGATAAACTCAAATAATTCAATTCAAACGAGTTTATAAATAATGTGGGAATACTTCAACAATTGTTTCATCTAAATTTTATTGGTACAAAGATTAGAGATGTTAACTGAGCAAAGCAGATAAGGTGTACAACATTCTATAAGATTACATAAAGAAACTCAAATGCTAAGCAACGATATCAAACACTGATCTAACTTTGTTCAAAGTAGTATTTATTGGTGGATTAATTTTTTAACTTCAAAACTGGCATTCAAATCTGACTGAAGCTGGTCTTTGCTCGCAGAAGCTCCACGTTCCGTCTGTTCTCTCTTCGATTTAGCTCGCACACATTTTCTCAAGGAAAAAAAATGCAATATTGTAGTTGCTTGTATTGGAAGCCATATAAGTAGAGCAAGGTCCTGCAGCTTTCTTAAGCACCTATGTTCTCAATATCAGTACCTTTGTCCATTCTTTTGACAATTCCAGCAATTACCTGAAGAGTCCAGAGAAAATAAAAGTTAGCCGAATTATAAAACTAGAGGTCTCCGTTGAGATTCAAGAACACGGATAGTATAGGCTGCGTAAACTTTCTACCTTTCCAGGTCCCAATTCATAGCTTTTCTTCAGCCCCTTGGATAGAAGAGTCTTTACTGTTGTTTCCCATTGAACAGGGGAAGTAACCTGCCAATTGCATTAGAAGTGCAATTATTTACCACTCATGTCTTTTGCGTTGGATAGAAACAAGTATCACCAGCATACCTGTCGTGCCAATATCTTCTTTATTGTGTCAGGATCTGTATGTGGCAGAGCATTTACATTGGAAATGACTGGTATTCTTGGGGTTCTAATGTCTGTTGATGCTAATGCTGCTTCCAATCTTGACACTGCAGGTTCCATAAAACTGGTATGGAAAGCGCCTGCAACAGCTAGGCGCACCTGTCACCGTGAGGAAAAGGCATTATTACTTGGCAAAAGGTGGTGTAAAAAAGAGAAGTTAAGGTGCAAATTTCATACAGTCATTCGAGCCTTGAAAGACTTTGCTTTGGCTTCCACTGCTTCTATTCCTTTTATGCCTCCAGAGACAGCATAGTTTCCCTACCAAAATATAATACAATCAATTTGAAAGATGTTATTTATCATGATTTTAGAAACAGAATTTTGCCTAAGGTTGTTAAAAGCCAGATCCACAAGAACCTTACTGGACATAGGTAATTGGCAATCTGAACCTTCTCAGCTTCAGGCACTTCCTGATTGGCTGCATCACACAACTGCTGGACCTTCTCTGAGTCCAGTCCTACCACACTAACCATGGCACCTCTAGTAGCATCAGCAGCATCCTGGATAAAGAACAATGGTTACTCACATGAATGCAAATTACTATCCAAAGAAGTTTGTGTAAATGTAACTGTGCAAGTCATACAAGAAAGTAGAAACTAAACCAACTACCACAGATTACCTGCATGGCTTCACCCCTTAGTTTCACCAATTTCAGTCCATCTTCAAAGCTTACAAATCGAATTAAATACATGGGTCAAGAGCATGTAAATCAAGACAAAAAAAGTGAAACTATAAGAAAAACAACTCAAAGGACATTTCTGTGAATCAATTTATGTGCAAAACCACACAGGGAAGATACTTCTTCGTTCACCATATGCTACAAGCTGAAAACAAACAGGCAACTTCTCATAGATGGTATACTAAAAACAATAAAACCATTTACTAGATTGTAATGACTGATGTGATTTAAAACTATAAACCTTAAATGACTCATACTGAAACCCCCGTGGTTGGGTCACTTACACATATCCATTTGGTTTTCCTAATTCCATTGTCATGGTAAAAGGCCACGTACGCGCCATAAGTACAAATTTCTCTCTTTTCAAATATTTCTTGAAACGTTGGGAAAAATATGAAAAACGGAGGCAATGAAAGGAGAAGCAATAGAAAATACATGGTAATTAATAATAGTTACTGTTGTCAACTCACCTGAAAGCCCCAGCAAATGCCAGAGCAGTATATTCTCCTAAGCTCAAACCACATGAAACATCAACAGAATCAATAATCTGATCACCTCCCTCACGTGCCCGAAGTAGCTCAACAGCAGCAAGACTTGTGACATACAGGGCAGGCTGAAAAACCAGAGAATTAGATGGTAAAATTACATTTATGCCTCTATGGCCTTTATAAACAACAAATTTCATGGAGAACAGAGTGATGTATGCATTCTAGTATTCAAAAGATCTCTATATACTATCATACAGATGTTTGCCTCTTTATTCTCTATATTTTTTTCAAATCTTGATTGCAGAGGAGGTCTAAGGTCTGGTGAGGAGGTAACGGAGTGCATAAGTGCAGACAATGTGGTCTAATTAGACTCCTATTTCGTTAATAATGCAAACAGAAAAAAGTTTTGAATAATTCAGAGAGATTTCGAGATAAATGCTCTCTCTCAGGGAACTTGAAACATCATTAAACCATGTAACCAGCCCTGTCTAATATTAAAAGGCTTGGCTGCTGTTGTTATAATATTTCCAATTGGGTGAAATATAAGAGCTAAAGGCACAAATCAATATTTGAATTTGACCCTGAAGTGATCCACAAGAAGTGATTTCCATTGATTCAACTTCTAATCGTTAAACTAATATTTTCTTGATCAGTTACTCTGATTACAAACCAACTCATATTACACTGTTATAGCATATTGATCTATAGTTTTAAATCAACTATACATGATTAACAAGCATGAACCAATGACTCTCAGATCTCAAATTTCTGGCGTACTACGTAAGCTATCATTTATGCACATAAAAATGATACTTGCTTTTGACTTTAATGTAACAGAAGTCGAAGGAATCTTTTGTAACTAAACATAGACTATCTTAAGTAAATAATTGGCACATAAATAAAAACTAGCATTATTCTTAGTTAAGTAAGAGCCAATAGTAGAAGTTTTTATTATTATTAAATACGGCAAATCATCAATATGAGTTCATAACATTATTCAACTACATTTTATATCATCCATCTAACACTGAGGATATGTTTGGATATTAGTGATGAGTGGAATGCCATAGAATTATCGTGCATTGTTTACATATTTTATGATAATCAGAATAATAACTTCCTTTCTGTTGTTTGACAGGATAACAACTTCCTTTCTGTTGTTTGCGAAGCGGACTTAATGCCATAGAAATCTCGTACATTGATTTCATCTTAATCTAATTATCTACATTGTTAACATTTTTTTAACTGCAAAATAGGCTCCGTCTAATTTCACGCTGTTCCATCATATCATATTATAAACGATCTAAACAATGTCCACCAAAAGTTGCTCCACTCATTTTCACTTCATTCACCCTTCCACCTCAATAAAACAATAGTCTAGCATATATCAAACAATAACCTTGATTCCTAATTTATACCAAACATAACAAAAGCCTTGAAACATACCTGACTAATAACCGTTGAATTCAGTTTTTCCTTCGGCCCATTAATGCATACATCAAGAAGATCAAACCTAAACACATAATACAAAACAAAACATCTTAAAAAATTAATCTTGATAAAAAATAGTTGTAATTGAAAGTAATAATTATTACTAAGTACCCCAAAATCTCATTTGCTTTCTTGTACAAAACTGCAGCAGAAGGAACACTCTGAGCTTCTTTTCCCATTCCAACAGCTTGTGCACCCTACAATAAAATCAAATCATTCCCAGTTCCAATTTGAATCAAAATTCATCCTTTTTCGCAATGCAATGCGGAAATTGTACCTGGCCAGGGAATAGAAACGCATTGGATACTTTATAATCAGCTATGGAAGCTTCATGGATGGAAGATTGAGACCCAGTGGAGATGGTGGCGAAAACCCTAGATTTAGGGAAAGTATGGTTTTTGAGAGTGTGGGTTCCATGTGGGAAGAAGATAGGGGAAAAAGAGGGGAGAGTGAGAGAAGAAGACATTGTAGAGATGGAAAAGGAAGAAGGGTTTTGGAGAATTCGAGAATGGTGAAAGAAATGTTGCATTCAGATGTTGTTGGATTTAGAGGTTTTGTTACAGTGATGACGGAGGTTACCAAGTGTTTTTGTCTTGAAAAAGAAAAAACCGGCCAACTACTTTACTACTAAGAAAATGTAGGTGAGTTTTAATGCTTTTGAACCATTAGATCAATCTTACATTCTATACTGAACCAAACATATGTGCACACCCATGAATGAAAAAGTACAGAAAAAAAAACTTTCAGATGTGGAGAGATCAAAAAGGGAAAGAGCTCTACCATAATTTTCGTCTTCTCTTATGCTAATGTTGATTATAGTATTAGAGTACAGTGAATAAGCCATAGTTAGTTAATATATAAACTATGGTTAGTTAGTTGATTAGGTAGTTAAGAGTTAGTCAGATTAACGAACTCCTATAAATAACTCTCGTCATTGTACTATTTTTATATCTTTTATTCGTTTTTATCTTTGTGATGACTTTAGAGAGAATTACACAATCTATCTTTCCATTGTATGTGATCTAGAACCATGGAATCCTTTGATTCATAACATATAGTTTAGTGAATTTTCAGGAATCAATCCTTCATGTTACTATTGATCATTCCTACCTCATTGCTTGTCTATTTTGGTAATGGTATCAAGATCTTCTGGCATATTTAGAGAAACTTTCTTCGGTGCTTTATCCTGATCTAGTGGCTCTTGCAATGATGCTTCTTGAAGTTAATATGAATTCTCCATTGAATTTGCTTGCCGCTTGGTTTTATGAGAATTGTTGGTGCATGATATTATGTTAGAGTTATGCAATGATGGGGAAAGCAAATTCAACAGTTCCATTATAGCTACTGTTGTATCACCTTAATCCAAAAGGAAAACATGGTTCTCTAGTCTAATCCAATATAAATTAATGTTCCACTAGCTTCACACCAAACACACTATTTTCAACATTCTAACTTTACTGATGGTGCTTTATTATGGGATCCGGGTTGTGCTAACAGTTTTTACTGTGCCAATGGATCATCACAATTCAAACAATAGCTTACCTTCCCAACGTACTCGGGATGTTCTCTTGTTTATCGGAAGGTTCAATTGACTTGGAAGCCACTTCGGTAGATACTACTATATTCCCCAACAACACTGCCTTAAATTCAATCTTGAAGACAAAGTTAATTTTACCGGGGGAGTAATGTTATAATCCAAAATAGTAAATGAAACACGTGTCACTTGATTCAATAATTAAGGAAATGAAACTAACAAGAAAATATTTTCTTAACCTTGGAAGAAGGGGTATGAAGAATATTGAAGAAGTCACTCATCTCTTTGCTTTGTAGTCTCTTATAGAATAATGGCTTAAGTCTTAGACTTAGTATTCTTCTATCTTTTCCTTTCTTTTTATGTACAAAGAACATAAACTTTAACTGAATTCTCATCCATCACATTGTTAATTGCGGGAACCCTTACAAATGACTCCAAGAATTTGATGGAATATGATCGTACTTGATCAGAAGATGGTTGTCGATGCGGTGGTTTGAGCAATTTGCGTTGACTGAAACAGCGACAGAGAGGAGAGGGTGTACCTGCAGACACTGACGCTCAAGTCAGTATTGAGTCGGAAACGGGTGGGTTTAAGGTTAGAAAGAGAATGCACCTTTAGGGACTGCTAAGAGTCCCCTATTTATAGTGTGGAGATGCAGGTCCCGTTGTTTGAGCACACATGGGGTTTGACGGTTACACATTCGTGGAAATCGTAACCGTCAAACGAGATTCGCTGGGCACATTTTGGGAGACGTTACCAGTAATTTAAACTGGTCTCCTGTAGTGCTTCGAGCATTTCCCTCACGTAGGGGTGTGCCACGAGTAATGGTCCAAATGCAGGATTTGAGTTTTTATTGGGTTGAGCCTGTGTTAATGGGCCTTATGTGTTTGCTCGGTCCAGAATAAAATATAGTCCATAAAATTGTCACCATTTTTGGCATAATAAAGAATATTTTGTGTTTCCTTCAACAATTTTTTTTTGAATATTTTGTCTCTTCGGTTATAATTGAAGAGATAATAAATATGTCTCCCTTTGTCCATGTGAGTTTAACTCAATTGACAGGGACAATGCATTATAATATACATGGACATGGTTCGAACCTTGGGCATCTCACTTACTCACCTTTAATAGATGAATTTCTAACCATTAAACTATTGGACAAAAAAAACATGTCTCCCTTTGTCTCGTAACATGTCATTCTAGGCAAACAAAAGAAGTCTCATAATAAAATATTAATATTTTTTTTCCTATAGTATTGTTTATTACTTATTTCTATCTCTATTCAAACTTTTTAATTTTTCTTTCTTATGATATTAATAAATGATAATTTTGTAAAGTAAATCATAGTTCTCTTTTCAATGCAAAATTGATTCGAGCTGGTGGGATTGCAAATTAGTGTTTAACTTGAGATATCCAACATGGTTTTTTACTATAATAAACAATTGTTTCTTGCTATTTTTTTTGATTGGGCCAAGGCCTAATCTAGATTCGGAATATGGGTCTGACCCAAATCTCATGTAGGGAGGACTATATCATGAACACGTTCTAAATTCTACTAGATCACGGTCTGAACCGTTAATCTGAATCGTCCAGTCTAAATTCAATGTTGTGTATGTCAAGATAATTACAAGTTTTCCTTGAGGACATATGTCGAGGTGAAAACCTAAGTGCCAAAGACCATATTTCTTCCTTATAAATACTAATACACAATGTTAGGTCAAGTATCTCACTCTTTACCCTAATGTTTACTTATGATGGAATACCATATGATGTTTTTAGCTATGTTTTTAGTTATTTTCTTTGCATTTGAAGGCAAATTAGAAGTCAATTAGAGGAGTTATCAATGATTTGAGGAACTTTTCGTATTGATTTCATTCGAGTCATTGTAATTCAGTTTTATCCTAAGTCATGCAACTCCATAGGTGTTTTAAGTCTTTTTAGAGAGAAATCATGTAAATCGGCAAAATAAGACATCAAGTGTAGGATCGAGGATACGAAAATTGAAGTTCATCAGAGAAGGCTGAAGCCACTAGTAAAGTTGTTTCAGACCTCTTAAAAGGTCAATTTTGTAAATGAGGTCAAGTATACAACTTGGATCTCAAGCATTGTACTTGTCAAGAAATCCAATAATAAGTGACGCATGTTGGTGGTTAACTATTCCTATCTTAATAGGGTCTATCCTAAAGATGCCTACTCCTCTCAAACATTGATAAATTAGTTGATCTCTCGTTTAGATTTAAACTGATATCATTTATGGATGTGTACTCTGGTTATAACCAGATCCCCGTGGACCTTAAAGACCAAGGAAAGACGACCTTTATGACCCAAATAGAGAATTATTCCTATAAGGTAATGCATTTTTTTCTTAAAAACGCTGGAGCAACTTACCAAAGAATGTTGAATAAGTTATTCAAAAGCCATACTGGGACATGCTAGAAGTATACATGGATGACATGATTGTTATGTCAAAAGAAGAACTTGACTCAATCACGCACTTAGAGCTCGTATTCTCTGAAGTCTAGAAATACAACATGCGCCTCACCACCAAACGAGGCATTGAAGTAAACTCAGACAAAAAAAAAAGTGGTAGACATGGCCGCACCATAGACGAAGAAAGACATTGAAGGAATCCTAAACTAAAAAGTAATTATTGTTGAGCATTGAATTTGATGAAAATATTTAACGAGAGCTTTAATTTTTTTAATCAAGTCCTTGAACTATTAATTAACTTATAAGTTATAATCAGGTCCCTTCTATACTTTTAAATAATTTTTAAATCCCTAAAATTTCAAATAATATGTATTTGACCCGATTCAAAACTTGAATACATATTATTTAAAATTTAGGGGTTCAAGTAAAAAAATAGTTTAAGAAAAATTACAAATCAGTAATAAATATAGGGATGTAATGTAATTTTAATTTTTATGTTCCAAAATCTGTTTAAAAATACTCAAATAATTTAGGAACTTGTTCAATAATTAAACCTTTACTTCCAAACAAAACTATTCTAGATCTAGATTCTTCTTTCTGCCATTCTATTGCAATTTTTGGCTTCTCTTAAAAGATAATATCTTTGTAGCAACAGTAAATAAACATAAAACAGAAAAGTTGATTGATACACAGGAGTACACCATATTTGTCAGGAAAAAGTGTTACATTACATGTACCGACCATGCATGCTTTTTTTGTTTTTGAAAGATACTGACCATGCATGTTATCATCCCATTGTACAATCTTCCCCATATCTCAAAAAAGAAAAAAAAAACCGAAATCTTCCCCTCAACAAAATAAACGGAAGTAGTAAGGGGATTTTTGTTGTGTCGAAAAAAAAAAGTACAGGGGATTTTTGTGACTACGGTAATTCTAATATATACCTTTAAAAAATATTCAATTTTTTTATATATTATGTTCAATAAAATAGTAGATTATATAATATAAAAAGGTTATAATGTTCAATAAAATAGTAGATTACATAATATGAAAAAATTATAATATTTTATTAACGGAGAAATTTATCTGTTATATCATGTCAACTTGAGAATTATAGCTTGAAATATTTTTTAGTAATAGAAGAAAAAAGAGCACCAAAGAGAAAAAGAAAACAACTAATCCATAGAAAAAGGTTTTGACTTGATTGAAACCGAAATCACCGTTAATATAAGCATACGATATATTTATCTGTATCAACATCTTATTTTGGTTGAATATATCTTCATTTACTTGATATTTAAAAAGATTTTGAAACGAATTTTATTCATATACACAGTTAGTCACTTAGCTTATTTTAAAAGTTTGATTCATTAACTTCAAAATCCATCAATGTGGTCCTTTAACTTATTTTAAAAGTTTAGTTTGAGATCTTATCTTTAAAATGGTTCAATTTAGTTTCATCATTTATGAAACTTAGCGCAATTTGGTGCTAAGTTATGACACCTTAATCCTTTGATTTACGTAAGTTAATACAACTTTATCCCTCAATATATAGACATAAATCACATAATAATATATTTTCATAAGTTAAGGGACTAAGTTAACATTAAGTTGCATAAGTTTTTTTTTGTCATGTAGCATGGTGGCCAGAGTTCACATAATTTAATTATGGAGAAGTGGAGTGTCCGGGGTTCGAACCTCGGCTCCTACATATAATGTGCAATATCCCTACAAACTGAGTTAAGCTCACGGGGACCATTTAAGTCGCATAAGTTAAGGAGAGCAAAGGTGGACCTTTGCCGTTTTAAGTAAAAAAAAATGAATTTTGTAACAGTGAACAATGAAGAACAAAAATAATCTTCTATTAAAATTTACTCAAAATAAGAGGATACATCGTTGGACCAAGTTTATATTAGACAATCCCGAAATTTATAATATGAATTATCCTATCCTCATCTAAAGGTTGAAATGTACCAACCCCAATAACCATAGAGTTTGATGATTGCAAAGAATTCGAGTCCGTTATAGCAAAATTGAAAGGAAAAATTATTTTTGAAATAGAAATCAACCAAACAACTCTACCTTTATTTTACCACCGGGCAAACCCATTTGGATTGGTATTGACTTAGGACCTGAAAGTATGTCCTCCTCAAAGTTTTAAGTTCGATTCTCTTCGATTTGAGTGAGTTAATTTAGCTTCTTAAAAAAAATAAAACAATTTAATTGAAATTCTCAATAGCAACTTGAACTTCATGTAGTCCATTTCATGCTTCATGTGTCAAACCACTCTCCATTATATTCTTCAAAAATGCTTTGACATTGATTTCAGATGATCCACCTTTCTTTATTGCTAGCTGACATAAAAGTTGAAGCTCTTTTGCTCTTTTTCTCAAATCCCTTCCTAAATCAAAATCCAAATCCATTAATTTCTTTATCAACACAACAATGTTCTCTCTTCTCACCAAAGTATCAAACTTATCATCCTTTTTCACTCTCCACCCAATTTTCCAATCCTCAACTATAATCTTACTAATTAGTGGTTGATCCAAAACAAGTGGAAATGTTAAAAAAGGAACCCCAGAAAAAACACCTTCAATAACAGAATTCCAACCACAATGTGTCCAATAACCACCTATAGAAGGATGTGACAATACCCTCAATTGGTCACACCATGTCACAACAAACCCCATTTTCCCACACATATGTTTCAATCTATGAGTCTCGTCGCGCGCTACCCACAAGAACCGAACATCGCTATCGTGCAATGCAGCTGCAATTTCATCCATTTGCATTCTCGAAACGGATAGATAACTTCCATATGAAATGTACAAAACAGAACCATTAGGTTGGAGATTTAACCAATCTATGTAACTTTGGGCAGCACCATTATTAGTAGCATTTAGAGAATTTGAGTTGTGTCCAAGATTAAAGTAAGGTATGTTTGGACCAATTGTGTAAATTGGAACTGTGAGCTTTGATTTTAATGCATCAATTACTTTAGGTTCAAGCTCATAAATTGAAGGTAGTAATAGATATTGTGCTTTGAGAAGCCATTGACAACTTTTTAGAGCCCATTGCAAAATTTGTTGGTTGTTCCTATCAAGAAGAGGGATATCTGCTAGACGAACCCAGGAATTTGATGGAATATAGTCGATATAATATTCATCATTTTCTGCATAATAATAAATAATAGTTTGTGTTTCTTCAGTTATGAACTCATGATTGAAAAGATAATAAACACGTCTCCCTTAGTTCCATAATAAAAAAAGAGTGGTTTATTTTCTTATATATACTGTTTACTATTAATTTTAACATTTCAATACAACATTAATGTTTATTTTCTTATATATACTGTTTACTATTAATTTTATTTTTTCCAAACTCATCCAAAATTATTTTCGAAAGATAAAAATATGTATCAAACTCTTTAATAATTTTGGATTGCTAATAATTTTAAAGAGTTTAAAAAAAAATATGTAGCAAACAAAATAAAAACACCTGAACATATGATTTTTTAAATAAAATTGTTAGATTTTATTATAATTTATGAGAGATAAATTGTATCAAGTGTAAATATATTGTATTAGTCACAAAACCATTATAAGCTAGCATACACAGTTGTCCAAGTTAACTGACATGTGTCAGTTCCGATTAAGATGAACTTGCTATAGCAGGTCATCACTGAGCTCTATATAATATAGAATTGTAACCGTTTTGTAACAGATTATTCATTCGATACAATCACAAATTCTGAGATCAATAGAATCTCTCTATGAACTCTAATATGGTATCAACTTACTAGGTCGATCCATGGCAGAATCTTCGACTCCTCCACTATCTCCACCGCTGGTGGAAGCTCCGTTCTTCCTCCGCTGTCTCAAACAACTAATCACGGTGATTCACGATCCTCTTCTCTCCAGTTTTCGCTGAAAATCTCCGAAAAGCTCACTGAAGACAATTTTCACCATTGGCGTCAACAGGTCGAACAATATATCAATGCACACAATCTAAAAGAGTTCGTCGTTTGTGCTCGTCCTCTGCCTCTGTTCGTCGACGATGAAGCTCGTTGTACTGGTTCGATCAATCTGGCGTACTCGTTATAGCTATCTCGCGATCAGATGTTACAATCGTGGCTTCAATCTACTCTTTCGCGCGAGATTCTCTCGCGTGTTCTTGGATGTTCTCATTCCTATGAGCTTTGGGATTGTCTCTTTGCGTATTTCCATAAGCAAACGCGTGCTAAGGCGCGAAATCTACGTGTTGAACTTCGAACCATCACTCTTGGGAATTTATCTATTTTTTTGAAGAAGCTAAATTAGCCCACCTAAATTGACACTAAAGGGAATCGAACCTGAGACCTCAAGGAGGAGCACACTCCCAGATCCCAAGCCAATACCAATAGGCCAACCCAAGTGGGTTTGTGAATTTATCTATAAAGGAGTATCTACTTCGCATACGTAAAACGGTGGATGCGCTTGCATCAACCGGAGATCCCAGTCCTTTGAGTCATCATGTTGATGTGATTTTTGAAGGTCTACCATCTGATTTCTCTCTTGTTATGTCTATAATTGAGAGTAAATTTGGTCTTATGGATCTTGATGAGGTAGAAGTTCTTCTCCTCGCACATGAAATTAGATTGGAGAAGTTCAAGAAACAAACCCTAGGAGATGCAGCTTCATTGAATTTGACACATACATCACCGTCTCAATCTCTCTCTGTCACTAGTGAATCCAATTCGACTCAAACAAAACCAAATCGTTCCCCTGTCATGGAACCTGATTACAACAGTTTCAGAGGTGGAGGACGCTTCTCTCGCTGTGGACGTGGTGGCAGAGGTAGAGGAGTTTGCAACTCTAACCTCCAGTGTCAAGTTTGTTATAAGTTTAGTCAACTTCTCTCTCCTGCTTGCACCGGTTCAATCATCAATATCAAGCTACGTCTTCTAGAAACTCTCACAATGCGCAGTTTGGTCCAATGAATCCTTCTTTTGGTCACGCACCTTCAGGTTTTGGGGTACTCTGCTAATTTTGGACCACCACCTCCTGCTTATGTCTACTTTCCGACCAACAACATTTGGTCAAGACCACAGAGCCAAGGAAAAACTCTTGTTATGCCACCTCCTAGTGCTTATCTCACTAATGACAGCTTTGGACCTTCTACTTCATGGTTACCAGACTCTGGTGCATCCTTCCATGTTATAGGAGATGCTAGCAATTTACAACAAATTACTCCCTTTGAAGGTCATTATCAAATCTACATAGGCAATGACCAAGGTTTGCACATTTTATCTGTTGGTTCTAGCACTTTTCCCTCACCTACACACCCTTATTTGTCTCTCACTCTCTACTATTTACTTCATGTTCCATCTATTACCAACAATCTCATTAGTGTCAGTCAGTTTTGTCGTGATAGTAATGTTTATTTCCTATTCACCACTAATGAGTGTCTTGTCAAATCTCAGACAACTAATCTCAGTCTTCTTCAAGGGCGTGTAGGATCTGATGGCCTCTATGAATTTCCAGCAATAAATTTGACTTCTACTAAGTCCTTTTCTACTTCTATTTGTGTACCTTCTGTTAATACTATTAGCACTGTCACAAATACTCACTGTGTTTCACCTAGTAGCCAATATATGTGGCACCTAAGACTAGGTCACCCTAATCATCACACTTTGAAACATGTTTTACAACATTGTAATAGTTCCACAAGTAATAAAGATTTGTTGCAGCTTCTGATTCACACACCACATACACTCAGCCACTCGAACTTGCTTTCAGTGATTTGTGGGGGCCCTCACCTAGTTCATCTATTTTAGGGTACAATTATTACATTACCTTTGTAGATGCCTATTCCAGATTCGTCTGGATTTACCTTCTTAAAACTAAATCAATGTGTTTCTTGTGTTTAAGCAATTTAAAACCATCATAGAGTTACAATTTGGTCATCCTTTAAAAGAAGTCCAAACAGATTGGGGGGAGAGTTCAGACCTTTCACTAAATACTTGACTGAATTGGGGGTCATTCACAGGCTTATTTGCCCACAAACGCATCATCAAAATAGCGTAGTGGGGCGCAAACATATGCATATCGTTGATTTAGGCTTGACCTCACTTAGCCATGGTGCCTTGCCTCTCTCTTATTGGGATTATGCCTTCCTCACTGCAGTGTACTTTATCAATAGGTTGCCATTTGCCTCTTTGCAATTTAAAGTCCCTTACACTATTTTGTTTAATCAATACCCTGACTACAAATTTTTAAAAGCCTTTGGTTGTGCTTGTTTTCCTCTTTTATGCCCATACCACTCTCACAAACTTGATTTTCGGTCTAGTGAGTATCTCTTCTAGGGATACTCACCCTCTCATAAGGACTATAGATACTTGTCACCTAGTGGTAGGTTGTTTATATCCAAAGATGTCATATTCAATAAAACACGGTTTCCCTACCTTGAATTGTTCACTCATTCCCTTTTTAACACATCTACTTCCTCCACTAGCATTACACTCTCTCCCTTGCCTCATTACATATCTACTTCAACTCCCTTTACTGCCACACAAACACCTAATCCTTGTACTCATCTTGTGTCTAGTACCCCAACTTTACCTACCCCTACACAATCTAATAATGTCCTTTCACCTATTATTGTTGACAGTCCTTCACAATCTGGCACACATGGATCCATCTCATTTAACTCTCATGATTCCCCATCACCTATGCCACCCAATGCCAAACCTGTAACCTAATAGTGTCCTTTCACCTATTACTGCTGACAGCCCTTCACAATCTGTCACATATGGATCCACCCAATGTCGAACCTGTCACAGTTAAACTCTTTAATGCTCATTCTATGAAGACTAGAGCAAAGTCTGGTTTTGTTCAACCCAAAATTCAACCAAGACTCCCCATAGCTCACATTGAACCTAAAAGTGTCAAGCCGGGACTTAATGATCCTCAGTGGAAGGCTCCTATGCAGTCTAAATATGATGCATTACAACACAATAACACCTGGACCCTGGTTCCACTTCCCCCAAATAGACAGACTATTGGTTGCAAGTGGATCTTTTGAATCAAGGAAAATCCTTATGGGAGTGTGAACAGATACAAAGCACGTCTTGTTGCCAAATGATTCCATTAAAAACAAGGTTTTGACTTCAATGAAAAGTTCTCTCCAGTTTTGAAACCTGACACCATCCGCATCATTCTCACACTTGCTATTACCCATCATTGGTCCATTCAACAATTGGATGTCAATATTGCGTTCTCAAGGTTTCACTAATGGAGACCCCTCTATCGTATGCAAACTTAACAAAGCCCTCTATGGCTTAAAGCAAGCACCACGCCAATGGTTTGAACGCCTACAACACACTCTTCTTCAACTTGGCTACACTGCCAGCAAATGTGATCCGTCTCTATTCACATTCTCTTCTCATGGGCTAGTGCTTTATCTCCTAGTGTATGTGGATGGCATTATTATCACTGGTAACTCTCCCAATCTCATCAATATGGTTATCACTAAACTTAACAAGGCATTCTCTCTCAAACATTTGGGTGATATTGATTATTTTTTGGGCAGAGAGATAAAGAAACTCTCTACTGGTGCACTGTTATTGAATCAATATAAGTACATTCATGACCTTCTCACAAGAACACATATGCTTGATGCTAGTTTAGTGTGCACACCTATGCAGTCCAACTGCAAACTGTCTAAGACAGGCTCCCCTGCTTTGGCTGATCCTTTTATGTACAGGTCAGTAGTTGGAGCCCTTCAGTATGCCACAATTACACGCACATAGATCTTCTTCTCAGTCAACAAAGTTTGTCAATTTATGGGCCACCCTCTGGAAGATCATTGGGTTGTAGTAAAGCGGATCCTTAGATATCTTAAAGGTACGCTAGACCATGGTCTGTGTTTACTTCCTACCACTCTGCACACAACCCTGTCTCTGAAGGCATTCTGTGATGTTGACCGGGCAGCTGACCCTGATTATAGAATAAACACATCAAGTGCTGCAATTTATCTTGATCCTAACCTCATTTCTTGGTGGTCTCGCAAACAACCAGTGGTAGCCAAGTCAAGTACAGAGGCTGAATACCACAGTCTGGCTCATGTCACTGCTGAATTACTATGGGTTCAACTCACAGAGTTAAAAGTTACTTATCAGTCTCCTATCATCCTTTGTGACAACCAATCAGCTGTTTTGCTAGCTCACAATCCTATTCTTCATACTAGAACTAAACATATGGAAATAGATATCTTTTTTGTTCATGAAAAGGTTATGCACAAGCAACTCACAGTGGTACATATTCCTGGTCACGATCAATGGGCTGATATCTTAACCAAGCCCTTATCATCTTCCAGATTTCTAGAACTGAAGCCCAAGCTCAATGTGACACAGCCCCTTTGTGTTTTTGTGAGTGGGGGGGG
>Ga0228711_1002592_pt1 | contig 27900 bp, 10 predicted proteins | sample MedpolnodulmetaG_2_FD_177996 | JGI IMG/M metagenome (GOLD analysis project Ga0228711, IMG submission 177996) | Root nodule microbial communities from Medicago polymorpha collected in Santa Monica, California, United States - brown nodules | ecosystem: Host-associated > Plants > Roots > Nodule... | reverse complement strand
AAAACCCCCCCCCCCCCCCCCATCTAAATGATATGGCGCGTTCATCAATTACGTGAAAACAAATAATTTCATTCAAACTATGATGAATTGATTTTTTTAGTAATAATAAAATGAATTTCCTTAAAAAAAAGAAATTTTAATGATCCACCACCGATTTGATGATTAATCTTATAACAGAACCAAGAATAAAGTCGTAAAAATGAACTGGCTTTGCCAGATCAATTCAATATTATTTAATGGAATTTTTCGGATGGTGTTTGTTCCATCCTTGCTATTAAGAGATCTATTTTAAAGCACTACCAAAAAACAAATCTACTATGTCTTTAAAGCATATAGATGGTAAAGTTATTTGCGTGTTTTACTTACTTCAATCTCATTATTACGATGTTTCTAGTCTTAGTCCATATTAAAAATGATTCTTCTTTATGGAACTTTGAATTTAATTGTATTGTTAGAGTACTCCTTGTACTTCTTTTTCAATTATATGTGTGTGTATGTAACATGGTTCTATTGCGATTAAACAAATTGCAAGGCCAGAGAATTACAAGAACGTTTGGGACAAATTATAACAATAAAAATATTATAATGAGAAAATAAATTAAAATTGCTTAGCCGAATAGAGAAATATTTTTTACCCTAATTATAATATACCAAAACACAACGGTTGTTCAAGCAAATAAAATGATATCCAGTAGGCATATGTTGTTTTGCCTGACAATCGTCGGCAGTAACACACTTTCCTGAAATATAAAATAAGGATAAAGAAATATTACCAAATATGAGTGAAATATTGTGTCTAAGATAAAAAAAAAAAAATAGAATGAGCTTACTTTCACCCTCGCATACAACAAGAAAAAAAGAAACATAAATGATCGCAATATAAACAAGCTTGAGAATTCCAACCATATTTTAATTTATGTTTTAACTTTGTATATAACAAATGGTGAATTGTTTGCTCACTTTATATAGTAAAAACCTCATCCAATGTTTACATCAAGCAAATAGTTTTAAACAACTCTTTTGTTGCTTGAAATTCATCAATAAATTAAAATAATTATTTGATGCCATTAAAGTAAATTTTTGTATCATGTTTGCCCCTTTAACCCATGTAATAGACCTTACATGAAAATGTTGCTTGTAATTATAGTTAAAACATAGTTATTAATATTTTATCATTTTTTATTACTTGTCTAGCATTCCAGAACATACATACATGTGTGCACGTAAAGAGACAGACACACATATGTGTGTGTGAGAGAGAGAGAGGAAACAAATGTATCATATTTGAATCTTGTTGTAAAATAAAATTTATTTAGAAGGTGAGACCTTAGTAAAGGTGACCAATATGATTCAATGGTTCAAATTAGTCAATGATGGCCAATGATTACTCTGCACCTATAAATGGTGAAGAAAAAGGGCAAGATAAATCATAAAATATAATTAATACTCTAGAATGGTGACATCATTATTTGTAGGAATAATGTGATAATTGAAGGTGAGAAAGAAGGGGGGTTTGAATTGTATAAACTTTTTGTAGCTTTCTTTTTCTTTGGTTGAAACAGTCTCATCAGAATCTTAGAGACACATATTCTGATACAGAGTTTGAGTGCAGCGGATAAGTACAAAACGCAAAGATAATGATGAGTGGACCGTGGTAGGTCCAAGGAGTGAAGAATGTGGTGCTATGATTTAGGGAATAACGATGAAAAAACAATTTTTCGATCCACCTTTATATGTTTAAATTTATCAAAATACACTATCGAAAACAAGCTTATGATGCTCTCTTGTAATTTTTGAGGGAAGATCGAGAAATTATATAATGGAAATTTTCTTGTTACATTTTGGCTGATATTGGATCTTCCTCGATGATCCATACTCAGCTTTGGGGATTTTTCTGGTGGCGGATGTATGCAGAATGCAATGGGGGTATTATTGATAAAAAATAGCATTTGCTATATTGTTCAGATATTGAATGAATTTACTCGATGCATCATTTTTTGGGTCCAAGCTCAATGTTTTGTCTTAATAATATGAATATTACTTTTTTTCCTTTCAAAATTGTTCATTCCTTTGATCAAACGGGAGTTAATAACTCACATTCGACATTTTTTGTGTGAGTTAACTTCCGCTAACACTTTTAAGATCGATTGCCCCAACTTAAAAAGTGATTGAATCAATCTAAAAAGTATCAGCGTGAGTTAACTACCGCTGAAAAATGTCGAGCTTAAGTTAACTTTGTTTATTACTTCAAAATGTGACTTTGCAGGTTGATAAGGAGGACAAGTGGCTTTGGGACTTGGATTCGAGTAATGATTTCACTGTTCGGAGTGCTTATAAAGTCCTGGTTCATCAGCATCATACTGACACTACGGTTTCTACAAAGGTTCTATGGCATAAGGATATTTCTTTGAAGGTCGTTCTTTTCGCTTGACGGCTATTCCGTGACAGGTGGCCAACTAAGGATAATTTGTTTCGTCGTGGAGTTATAACTTCTGATGCTAGATTTTGCGTTGGTGGCTGTGGTTCGTTAGAATCTTCCCCTCATTTATTTTTACACTGTCGAATTTTTTGGGAAGTATGGCACCTTATTCATCGTTGGTTGGGTGTCTATTTGGTCCTCCCAAGTGTGCCTGCGGATTACCTCAATCAGTTTGGTTTTGTTGGTGGCAATTGTTCTATGGTGCGACAATCTATTATGCATGTGATATGGTATGCTACAATGTGGGAAATATAGAAAGAATGAAATAACAGGTTATTCAATGACAAAGAATGTTCGACATATCAGATTGTTGATAAGATTAAGTCACTTTCTTATTTGTGGTTGAAGGCGAAAGTCATTAATCTCTCTTTCAACTACCATGGTTGGTGACTTAGTCCGTTAACTATGTTGGGCATCGGCTAATGTTATTTCTTTCTCTGTTTTTTAGTTTCTATTTTTCCTGTTTCCCTTTCTTTGTACATATGTTTGTGACTATTGTTATTTTCCTAGTAAACCTTGTGCAAGGAATAACATTTTGATTGGATAATATATTCCATTTTAGCCTCTTAAAAAAAAACTCCTACTAGATCAAAGGAATGAGTAATTTTGAAATGAAGAAGTGCTATTTTCTAGTAATATTTTCTATAAATGAACAATTTTATATTTTATTGGGCTGGCGAAGTACCCATTTTATTTTGGCATTGCAAAAGATATTTAAGTTTTCAATAATAATTAATAAAATATTTGATTCCACTTAAGTACATGTTTTTCATATTTTATTTTACTATTTTAAAAGCATAAAGATCGTAAAATTATTTGAAAATGCTGTATTCAAATTGATCAAATTTGATGTATCTTAAAAAACTTAATGATTTTTAGAATACATGCATCCAAATTCATGTTGGACAAAATTTCGAGTTTGAAGTTACCAGGTGTGTCTTAAAAAATGTCCCCACTGAAAGTGCTACAAGACAACCGACCAAAATCCTCGCACGTGCGCATCAGGTTGGTGTCTTAAAAATTTGTAAAAGAACACACAACACTAGAAGCTGATGTAGGTACTTCTTTTTTTTTATTATTTTAATTATTCATCAATAATTTATTAGTGTACTAGAGAGCATTACTCTAAGAAATCACCATTTCACAAATTTAGCTGGTTCCTAACTAGTAATAAAATTTTGTCACACTTTGTCAAATAAAAAAATAAAAAATTGTCACACTTTTTATGGTATTTTCTTCACACATTATTTACATGTTCTTTTATATTCAGTCTCTCTTTTTAATTATCTCTTTCTTATCATAACATAATTTATTAATTTTCTCCTCTATTTCATTTCTGCTGGATATTTTTAATATAATATTTTTACATTTGTTTTGAAGTTATTTCTGCTGAATTAATATTTATTGCGAAATTTTAAATCATTCAAATTAATTCATGAATTTCTCATATATAGACCAAAATTTTCTATTATTTTTGGGCAAAATGGTAACATTTCAGGACCTATTTGTTGATTTACTCAAATCATTTTCCTAATGGTAACATTTTGATTTTCCATACATAGTACTAATAAAATACAGTGTTGATACTTGCATTACATCTGGCGGAAGAAACCCACATGGTCACACCTCACTTCAAAGTTCAAGGTTAACTTACTGCTGACACATTTTGATTTTGAAAAATATTTATTTTCAGTGGTTGTTCAACAAACTCTTTCTCTGTGAGTGCTCTGTGATATTAGTAGTTGAAGTTGATGAATGACCAATTCTTTGTTTTACTTACCTTTATTTGAAATAACTTTATGTTATTTACTTGTGTTTATGGTTTTTGTTTTGTTTTGATTTTCATTTTATGTGTTGGATTAAATTAGATCTAATCTATTGTTGTTACATTACAATGCAAGGTTAAATTTCTCTAAAACATTACCTAAACTTTAAATTAGTCACACCAACTGTGTTTTTGTTTTTCTGTTAGTTTTCCTTATTTGCTACTTGTGCTTTACCTAGAAGAAAAAGTGATGATGCTTATGCACAAACCTTGGTCTATGTAAAAGAGTTTTCACAAAGATTGCACCATATTCAATTCAGAATTAGTATAATATAGTAACGCTACGAGTTTTTCACCGTGTGGTTCTTTATTGCAGAAGGTTATCAAGTGTTCATTTCAAGCTTAGTATCATTATAAGGTGAGACTTCTTTGTCTTCCTTTAATTTTTGAGACTGCTTCCATAATTGCATTTAGAAATGATTAGCTTTAAGGTCTAGGTTTTAAATTGTTATCTGGTTATGATCCTTAATATTGTGAAGAATCCTAGTAAAATGTGACTGATGTGTGTTGCGCTCGGATGGATATCAAAAACTTTGATGTTGCGACTCAAAATCACGGTTGCAGACCTTTTTTTAAAACCTGTAGAGTTGCTTTATGAAAGATTGGATCATAGAAAGAAGAATGAATGATTTGTCCATCATTTTCATTTTTCAATGTAACCGATGTGGCCTTAGTTGAGGTCGCGTAGAGTTGTTTTAGAAAGATCTAATCATAGAAAGAAGAATGAAAGATTTGTCTATAACTGCTATGTTAGTTCTTTCATGTGATTGAAATGTTTCAATTCGAATTTCCAATTTTTGATGCAGGTTGAAGGAAAATGCAGAAGCCACCAAATTCTCATGAGTTTGCCCTCAAGGAGACAACACCGAACATTGGAGCAGGGGCAGTCACAAGGGACAAGCTATCCTGCACCTATGACCTAGTCGAACAAATGCAATACCTCTACGTTCGTGTCGTCAAAGCCAAAGAATTACCTACAAAAGATGTCACTGGTAGTCTTGATCCCTATGTTGAAGTGAAGCTTGGAAACTACAAGGGAATCACCAAGCATTTTGAGAAGAAGTCAAATCCTCAGTGGAATCAGGTTTTCGCCTTCTCCAAAGATCGGATCCAGGCTTCTGTTTTGGAGGTGATTGTCAAAGATAAAGATGTTATAGCAGATGACTTTGTAGGGAGGGTGTGGTTTGATCTGAATGATATACCGAAACGTATACCACCAGATAGCCCTTTGGCTCCACAATGGTATAGGCTTGAAGATCGCAAAGGTGAGAAAGCCAAGGGAGAGTTAATGCTTGCAGTTTGGATGGGAACTCAAGCAGATGAGGCATTTCCTGACTCTTGGCATTCTGATGCAGCAATGGTTGGATCTGAAGCAGTTGCAAATATAAGATCAAAAGTTTACTTGTCTCCCAAGCTTTGGTATGTCCGGGTCAATGTAATCGAAGCTCAGGACTTGGTTCCAAGTGATAAAAGCCGGTATCCTGAAGTTTTTGTGAAGGTTGCTCTAGGGAATCAGTTTTCAAGAACTAGAATATCTCAACTGAAGACCATAAATCCTATATGGAATGAGGATTTGATGTTTGTCGTAGCCGAGCCATTTGAGGAGCCTTTAGTTTTAACCGTGGAAGACAGGGTTGGACAGAACAAAGATGAAACACTAGGAAAGTGTATGATTCCTTTGCAGATGGTGCAAAGGCGGTTAGACCATAAGCCGGTGAACACTAGGTGGCATAATCTTGAGAAACATTTGGTTGTTGAAGGTGAAAAAAAGGACACTAAATTTTCAAGTAGGATACATTTAAGGTTATGTTTGGATGGAGGGTACCACGTGCTGGACGAGTCAACTCATCACAGTAGTGATCTTAGGCCAACGGCGAAGCAGCTATGGAAGTCCAGTATTGGTATTCTAGAAGTAGGGATTATAAGTGCACACGGGTTGATGCCGATGAAAACTAGAGATGGTAAAGGAACCACGGATGCTTATTGTGTGGCAAAATTCGGACAGAAGTGGATCCGAACTAGGACAATCGTCGATAGCTTTAGTCCAAAGTGGAATGAACAATACACTTGGGAAGTATTTGATCCATCTACTGTTATCACAATAGGTGTCTTTGATAACAATCATTTACATGGAGGAGACAAATCAAAGGATTCTAGGATAGGGAAGGTAAGAATTCGGTTATCTACTCTTGAAACCGATAGAGTTTACACACATTCATATCCTCTTTTAGTACTAAATCCATCAGGTGTGAAGAAAACAGGAGAAGTTCAATTGGCTGTCAGGTTCACAAACTCATCTTACTTCAACATGTTGTATATGTATTCCATGCCGCTGTTGCCGAAGATGCACTACATTCATCCCTTATCGGTGATTCAGCTCGACCATCTGAGGCATCAAGCGACACAAATTGTGTCGATGAGGCTGAGCCGAGCTGAGCCACCGTTAAGGAAAGAAGTAGTAGAATACATGCTTGATGTGGATTCACATATGTGGAGTATGAGAAGAAGCAAAGCCAATTTCTTCAGAATAATGAAAGTTTTAGGGAGTTTGATCGCATTCGGAAAATGGTTTGATCAAATTTGCAATTGGAAAAACCCGATCACTACGATACTAATTCATATCCTATTCATAATATTGGTTCTTTACCCTGAACTAATACTTCCAACAATTTTCTTATACATGTTCATGATTGGAATATGGAACTTTAGATGGAGGCCAAGACACCCTCCACATATGGACACAAGACTATCTCATGCCGACGCAGCTTTTCCCGATGAACTAGACGAAGAGTTTGATACATTCCCTACATCGCGATCCTCGGATATTGTTCGAATGAGATACGACCGATTAAGAAGCATTGGTGGGAGAGTTCAAAGTGTTGTAGGTGATCTTGCAACTCAAGGAGAAAGGTTTCAAAGTCTTTTAAGTTGGAGAGATCCAAGGGCTACAACACTTTTTGTGACATTCTGTTTTGTTGCTGCTATGATTCTTTATGTTACTCCTTTTCAAGTTGTCTTACTAATCATTGGATTTTATGTGCTGAGACATCCTAGATTTAGACAGAAACTTCCATCAGTTCCTCTTAATTTCTTTAGGAGGTTGCCTGCTAGATCAGATAGCATGTTATAGATCATCATTCATGATACTTATTAGACATTATGTTCATTTGAATTGAGAATATTCATGTTGTTGCAATTATGTTCTGTTATAAACATTCTTTAATGTCAAGTTTATTTCTGAGTATGATAGTGCAGGGAATGGGTCTTGGCCCAGCTCAGAACATTGTCAATCACATTCGACAAATTCATTACTTTTCCTTTGATGAGTATACCATTTATTTCTAGCCAAATAGACCAAGTTGCTACCAACAATATGAGATAAATTTCTTCACATTTTTTCCTTTCACCAACGCGTTGAACGCCAAAAAGTTCTACGCCGCTTCACAATCTACACATCGGGACGCCATTCCTATGACACTCTAATCCAAAAAAAATTACATTCCTTTCACCCATTCGTCGCCTTTTTTAAGAGAAATTAATTATTTTTTTGGTTTTCTAACCTACAAACTTGCAATAAAAAATTTAGTGTTAGAATCTCCTTCAATCGCCGACTTCTCTCTAGACTTTTGTTTTAATAAACTCTCTTTGTTCTAGATGAAATTCCTAAAACTTTCATCCACTTCCATCCTTCTTGACTTATCAATTAGAAACATCATCTTCACATTCTAAGTCATCAAGATGATTTAACTCCTTGACTCATTCTTCTTTAGATAAATTCTCCCAAAAAAGTACTACTTTTTTATTTCACCATGTCAATCTTTGCTTTCAACTCTTGAATTTTTCCTTGGGCACAGGAACTTTCTTTCCATGGATCTGAAATGAATTTCAACACTCTACAAAATAAATCATTGAAATTTAAAAAAAATTATACTATTATTTATAATTAGTATTGTTTTTCTAAGTTTACTTTTCATTATGGATGATTAAATTTTAATTTTTTTTACTACTTTTTTCATTTAAAAAAATTGATACAGCGTTTTTTTTTCAAACAAAAATCTATTAATAAAGTTAACAATTTAAAAGATATATGTCCCAAACAAGGGACCGTACATGACGTGAGAAACACTCAAAGGATTTTCTGATAAAAAAGTATAGCATTCAAAACCTTAATAACCACAAACATAATTCACTAATTTACTTTGTTCCAACATATGCCTATAAAATGTAACCCAAAAAAAAAATATGCCTATAAAAAGAAAATCATCATATATAAAAGGACAAGAAAAACATATGAATATAGTTGACCAATTGACCTAGTAATTAATTATGACGTTGTGAAACAAATTATTACTTCTAAATTTGTAATGCAAATATTATCCATGCAATTTTGACAGGCACACAATCTTATAAATAATTGGTATTATATTTACTTTTTTATTTCACCATCTCAATCTTTGCTTTCAACTCTTGAATTTTTCCTTGAGCACAAGAACTTTCTTTCCATGGATCTGAAATGACTTTCAACACTCCTCTACAAAATAAATCATTGAAATTAAAAAAAAAATTATACTATTATTATATTTATAAATGATTGGTATTGTTTTTCTAAGTTTACACTTCATTATAGATAATTAATATTTTTTTTTTATTTTTATTTTGCTTATAAAAAAGATCGACGCAGTTCTTTTTTTCAAACAAAAATCAATTAATAAAGGTTTTTTTTAAAGAATAAATTAATAAACTTAACAATTTAAAAGATATATGACCCAAATAAGGGACCGTACGTCGTACGTGAGAAACTCTCAAAGAATGTTCTGATAAAAAAGTATAGCATTCAATCCTTAATAAACCCATAAACATAATTCACTAATATTTGCCTATACAAAAAAAAAAATGAATACATAGATGACCAATTGACCTAGTAATTCATTATGACGTAATTATGATGTAATGCATTTTAGATTCATGTTCATTAAGTGATGTATACGGTCTATAATAAAGATTATATACATGATTAATTGAATAAATCTAAAATTTAAAATTTTGTTTATAATAGTGACCGGAGTGTATATAATGTAATGCATAATTATGACGTAATGCATTTGCTTATACTACTAAATTTGTAATCCAATTTTGATAGGTACACAATCTTATAAAAGTACAAAATAATTAAAAAGGGTGACGACAAATCTACAATCATTGAAAATTCCGCTATGAACCGATCAAGCGCATGAAATGATTTGTCAAAAAAAAGCTCATAAAATTAAAGTAACAAGTGTCAATATATAATATATGCTTATTCGTATCTTCAAAGTATAATCCGTTAATCCAAGTTTAATTAACAAACCGTATCTGAAAAGTTGTTAATGTAATTATTCATGTGTCTTTTTCTAAAGTCTAAACTCAACGTAATGCATGAATATCCTAGTTTGAATAGTTCATAATTAAGGTGAAATTAATTATCGACATGCAGACGGATTCTTCAAACGTTACATTTAGCATGAAGCTGAATTTTTAGGATCTAAAATGGAATATCTTCTTATGATCCTATAACAATTTGTTGCAATATCCCAGCTAGCAAGATTGATGGTTATGATATTCTAGGACCTTATTGAACAACATCCTCAAATTTGTCTCTACCCTTTGGATTTTGAAAGCATGGAATAATTATTGGACTCTTTTATTTATATATAAATTAAGACATAATTAAGAGAAATGAACTCAAGAATTAGTTCCAATTTATGAGTGTGTAAAATTATAGCCACGTACTCTTTTTTGCTCTCACACTTATACACTTTCATTACAAGCCATTTGGCATCTACTTGGAAAAACTAAACGTGTTGCATTTGCATGCTCACTAAGTAAGCTAGTACTTTTATTTGATCTCCTTTTTCTTCTTTCACTCAAAATTTTGTTACCACCTTAATTAATTTGACCCTTATTTGCTATGAGTGTCTCTCATATTTATTTATATGGTGTTGCAATTACAGCAATGTGGCTGTGACAAGTCTTCAATAATAAGATTGATATAAACTGCATATTTCTCATTTCTAAGGTATATTAACTTTACTCTACCCAAAATGTTGTTGAATTTTCTTAATGTGAAAATGATGTGTGAGTGTGACAATTCTTAATTTTTGTGTAAAACCTATTTAGTTAACTGTGTGGTGTCTATTAGTTGTTTCTGTTAATGTTTTTGGTCAGACGTTCGTGTTAATTTCAATCAAAAAAGCAGCGCAAAAAAAGGCATTATTCTATTTTATTAGTTGGATGAGATAATAATCTAGGGAACGTTGCGTTACTCATAATATATATTTACATTTATTATAATTAATATTGATAAGGTATGTTTGAATTGGTATAAGTATTTGCGAAATGAAAACGACCAATGATATGGGTTCATAACGCATATTTTATTCATCTCAAATTATATGTCATCTTATTTTATTTTTTTAGTCTTATTTATCTCTTTAAATAATTACAATACAACATTTATTTTTCTTTTTCATGCATCTACTTCACTAACTATAATTAATAAAAATGTTTATTAAATGATATACATTTTATTATTAAAATCAACACAATTAAGCATGTTCTTAATAACTATGTAAAACGTAAATGAGACGCTAATTTGAGATGGAGGGAACATTATGAAAATATATACTCATTTTGCCCCCCAAAATATGTTCCCGGTTTTTTTATTAGCAACGGCTTTTGACTGCTGATAACATTTTCCTAATTTCTTTTTAATTTTTTTTATTAGTGTCGATTTTTGGCTGCCATAACTATGTTATCTCTTATTTTTTATTTTCTATTAGTGGCGCTGTTGCGGCTTTTGACCTCCAGAAATGCTACCATGCTTTTAGCCGACAGTAACATTTTTTGTTAAAAAAGGAGTAGTTTGTGGCGTCTTTTTGCTGCCGTTAGTGCAACACCGCTAATTTTTGAAAGGGCTTTTCAGCAAAAGCCGTAAGTTTTTTTTTTTTGGAGGAATTAGTCACTTTGGACCTTGAATGAGAAATGAGTAGTTATTTTAGTCTCTGAATGCAGTGAAATTGCAAAACAGTCCCTGAATGTAGACTCTGTTGATCAATTTCAGGGACTAAAGTGACTAACGGAATCTACATTTAGGGACTAAATAGACTAACGGGGCTGCATTCAGGAACTAAATTGACTAATAGAGTCTACATTCAGGGACTATTTTGCAATTTATCTTCATTCAGGGACTAAAGTGACGACTCATTTCCTATTCAGAGACTAAAGTGACTTATCTTCCAAAAAAAATTCCTAGTTAAGCGGAAAACAAAACACCTTAAGTGCTGCTAGAAATAGAAATTGGATCCTCTCCTAGTCTTTTTGTCTCGCCATCCCTCCTTTTTCTAATTTAATGGTTGATTGACTCACAAAGAAAAAAACGAAACAAAGGAGAGAGAAGAAAATGTGGGCTAAATGGTTGAGATTAGTACAACACGAACGACATGAGAAAAATGGTAAGAGATGATCCAAGTTCTTAAAAATATGCATTTTCCATCGTCTCTTAGGCTTTTTATCATTTGAAATACTTTAAATTCTTTTTTTTTATTACAAAGAAGGTCGAAGTTTATAAATACTCATAAATTCTGTAGTGGTACATATTATTATTAATTTTATTATTATTTGATGCTATTAGTTAATTAAGCTTCCAATCTTTCAACCTCATCATCAAATTTTTCTATAAAATGGGTCCTATAAAGCACCCAAATTTGTACTCCACAATTGGAAGGCCAATTTCCCCTTAAAAAATGGAGCGCCAATTTTGCTTTATTGAATAAGTGAAGCACCCACGTAATTGATAGTTTAATTTCTCTCATCGATTAAAGTGAACAATTATTATAATTTAGCATATTTCAAAAAAAAAATTACTCCTTCCATCTCAAAATAATTGTCTCTTAAAGATTTTTTTATTTTTTCTTAAAATAATTGTCATTTAAAATAGCAATGCAATATTTATTATTTTTTCACTATTATACCCGTATTTATTGAATTTCATCCAACTTAATTACTTCACTAACTACAGTTACTAAGATTATTTTAGTAAATGATACTAATTTTATCATTGAAATCACACAATTAATCATTTTCTTAACAATCGTGCACAAACTTTAAACAACTAATATTATTCAGAGACAGAGAGAGTATAATTTAGCAAGTCAATCATAGTGGAAACAATCATGTCCTATCTATTTATTATTTGTTTGACCCTATATACTTGCACATAAGAAATCACAGTTAACGTATTCCATGCTTGACTGATGAATCATCCTAACCCTAGATTTTATCTTAGTAAAAAAAGAAAGAGTTATATATTTAGGAAACAAACTAGTACTAGTAATAATATAGTGCACCAATCCTTGGTTGACTAGTACAATATCGTACAAAAGCCAAAAGGTCAAAACAAAAAGTTTAAAAATGTGACGACAAATCCACAAACATAGGAAGTTCCGCTATGAACCGATCATGCTCATGAAATGAAACAAGTGACAATATATACAATGCAGTGATTCGTATCTTCAAAAGTATAATCCATAAATCCCAGATTAACAAACTGCATGTTATGCTTTCATTTTATTTTATGTTATGTGAAAAGTTGTACGTTGTAATTATTTGTGTGTCTTATTCTAAAGTCTACAAACCCACTTTAATGCATGAATCCAAGCAACATGCAGATGGATTCTTCAAACGTTACATTTTGCATGAAGCTCGATTTATAAGAATCTAAAATGGAATATCTTTTTATGATCCTATAATATAATAATATGTTTCACATTACCCTAGCTATAGATAGATATGGTTATGCTATTTTGGGACTCATGAAAGCTTGAATTTTGTCTCTACCCTTTTGGATAATTAATGGACCCTATTATTTATATACTCCTATTAAGACTTACTTATACTATATAAGAGCAATGAGCTTGAAGATTAGTTCCAATTCATGAATGTGTAGAATTAGAGCCACGTACTCTTGTTTTTCTCACACTTTTACACTTTCATTACAAGCCATTTGGCATCCACTTGGAACAACTAAACGTGTTTGTTGCATTTGCATGCTCACTAAGCTACTTATCTTCATTTTCCATTTTTCTTCTTCCACTCAAATTTTTGTCACCACCTTATAATTTCATGCATGTGTGCACCATTCTATTCTATGGTGTTGCAATTACAAAAAATGCTACATATTGCAATGTGGCAGTGACAAGTTTTAAGCTATAAGATTGATACTAATAAACTATATACTTCTTACCTCTAAGGTATATTAACTTTTCTATGCCCAAAAACTGTTGTTGAATTTTCTTGATGTGAAATTAATGTGTGTACCATTTCTTAATTTTTGTGTGAAACTTCTATAGTCAATTGTATGGTGTCTCCTAGTAATTTATGTTAATTTTCTATAATAAAAAAAAAAAAAAAAAGCAGCACACAAAAATGTTGAATTTTTCAAATGAACAGAAGAGACTATTCTATTTAATTATCTAGATGAGATGATTATTCTAGTCAAAAATTTTGTGTTATACATAATATATCACAGCAGCTCATATTTATGTTAATGTCTGATTGAATTTTCTTATTGGAATTTATCTATTATATTTTTTTGACTTTATTTTATATTTTGTTATAGAAATAACTTATACATAACCACTTATATATAAGCGTTTATGCTATATAAGCACTTCATTAAGGTATCCAAAGAGGACCTAAACCATTCCAAACTGCATGTGTGATAAGTCTTAAATACAGTGTGTAAGATATCATATCTTTTATTTTAACAGGTTTTCAAAAAAAAAAAAAGATGGACACAGAAAGATCCATAGATGACCAATTCTCCAAGCTACATCCTTCTTTGCCAGAAAACACCAGAATTGGAATAGTTGGTGCTGGTCCAAGTGGCTTATCAGCTGCTTATGCATTAGCCAGGCTTGGTTATAAGAATGTTACAGTTTTGGAGAAACATCACACTGTTGGTGGCATGTGTGAATCAGTTGAAATTGAAGGTATGTCATCATTTCACTCTCTACCTAGTTCGATATAGTTCTAAGTTGTGATCGTAGTTGTAGTTACGCTGCAAATATTTATATTGTAGTAAAATGCAAGAAAATTGCAATGTCGTTTCAAGACTTCCACAATTTTTACTATATTGCGGTCACAGTCGCGGTTGCAGACTGCAATTTAAAACTATGTATTCAAGTTATGTGTTAATGTCTATATAGGAGAAATTTATGATTTGGGAGGACAAGTTCTTGCTGCAAGCAGTGCTCCAGTCATCTTTCACTTGGCAAAGGAGACAGGATCTGCATTGGAAGAATTGGACTCACACAAGCTAGCTGTTGTTGACCCTATCTCTGGAGAATATCAAGATATTAAAGTTGCTGATGATTATGTATCTGTTATGTCACTTACATTAGAAATACAAGTTAGTCTCTATTCTCTAGTACTTCTTTCAATTTGTTAAACACATATAGATTCTGCATTAGATTTACTAGAAAGTAGAAGAATGGACAACACAACCTTATAAAAGGATCCCTCAAAAAAAAAAAAAAACCTTATAAAAGGATATTATATTATAGTAAATTTTATATTATTTTGTCTATCTAGTGTCCATTAAACTTTGAATATGATAAAAAGTTGTCAAATAACTTAAGTTTGCTTTGGATGAGAGAATTTTTGAAGTAATGTAATTTAAGAGGATAGTTTAATTTTTTCTATGTAAATTTCATTGTTTGGATAATAAATTTGAAATATTTTCAAAAAGAAGAGATTTTTATGAAGTATTTTGTTAAAACTAGAATAAGGGAATTTCAAAAACCAATTAAAACTAAAAATTTGAAACTAAGAAATTAGAGCTTATAATTCTTTCGAATTTTACAAATTAGTCCCTATAAAATTTAAAATTTTGCAATTTAGTTCCTATACTTTTTTTAAAATTTTGCAAACTAGTTCCCAAATTAGTATCTACAACTTTTTAAAAGATTGCAAACTGGTCCATATATTTGTATTTTTTTTGCAAATTAGTTCCTAAATTTTGCAAATTAATCCTTATTTTTCATATTTCAAAATTGCTCCCTTAATTTTTTTGAAATTTCATAAAAACTACCCAACAAAGTTGAAGAATGAATAGCTTTGCACACTTTGTGCTTGGGTAGAGTGTTAATATATTGTTTTTAGCTTTTTCAAAGAAAAAAATGATGAAATATATTACTCGTCCAAACACACTCAAAGGGTTATTCTAGTACTGTTCTATTCAGAACTTGTTCTTTTGCAAATCAAATAGATCATCACATTGTTATCTGGCTTGAAATTTGACAGGAAAAAGTGAAGAATGGCAGTCGTATTGGAGTCCATGCTGTTAGTGACATTGCTTCAGACTTAACTCCAGAGTATCTAGAGTGTCATGGACTCAAATCCATTCCAAAATCTGTAGCTTATGGTTACACTGCTTCAGGATATGGGTTTGTTCAAGACATGCCTTATGCCTACCTTCATGAATTTACTCGAACGTCGATGGCCGGAAAAATTCGACGATTTAAAGGTGGATATACAAGTCTTTGGCAGAAGATTTCTGAATCACTTCCTTTGAGACTTCTATGTAACACTGAAGTATTGGCGATCAAGCGGAACTCTGATGGTGTCAAGGTTCATATCAAGAACTCGAATGTAGTCGAAACATTGGAATTCGATAAGATCATAGTTTCTGGTTCATTTCCATTAAAATATGGAAGCATTTACCGGTCTCCTTCGACTTGCATAGGTATGTAAAGTTCTCACCGATCCATATTTGTTTCTTTCTCCGGCATGATAACTTATTGAACAAGTTTTGTGGCAGAAATTGAAAAGGAAGTAATGGATGCAAGTGACCTTGAAAAGGATTTATTCAGCAAAGTCCAGACAAATGACTACTACACTACTGTTTTGAAGATTAAAGGGCTAGAACATTTCCCTATTGGATTTTATTACTTTGATAAATATATGGAAGATCCTAACACAATTGGAAATCCAGTTGCAATGCAGAAATTTTATGATGACAGTAATATATTCTTGTTTTGGTCCTATGGCAACTCTGTTGATATTAAGGGACCAACTGTCAAAGAACTTGCAATGAAGACAGTAGAATCCATGGGAGGAGAAGTTGAGAGTTTCATTCTTCAACGCAACTTTAAGTATTTTCCTCATGTTAGCAGCCAAGGTATTTCATTTGCTTCTTTTCAATTCCATTTTTCTTTGCCAAGTAAAAACTTGTTACACTCTAGGCCTGATATTTTCCATGTTTCCTTTAAGAGAATGAAGATGCAATATTTTCATCACCGTTTTATTTTACCATTTATTAAAACAGGTCTAGTGTTTTCGGAAATTTTGAAAATGTCAGAATATTGTTTTCATTGTTTGTGAAAAATGCATTCTTCCTGTAATTGTCTTCTGTCTTCTTTCTATCACATTTGTTCACTGCATTAGTCTTCCACATCCTTATAAGCAATTTAAAATGAACATAAATTTTAGAAAATGAAATCTGAAAAATGTTTTTACAAAGTAAAAGGGACCTAAATTTTGAAGCTTTAATGCAGATATGAAAGATGGATTCTATGAAAAGTTGGAATCAGAGCTTCAAGGTTCAAGGAATACTTATTATGTTGGCGGGCTTATGGCATTTGAGCTTACAGAGAGGAATTCATCTTATGCAATGGCTCTAATTTGCAAGAACTTTGCTAATAGCAATGATTTGCCAACATTTCCTTACACTAAGGTAATTTGACACTTAAATATATTTTGGCAAATGAATGTGATTGTGGAAACCTAAATGTTATGGATCTTAGACAGTCATATTTTCCAAATAGACCTGCACCTAATAAAAGTATGTCTTATGCAGGATTTGTTTCCCTTGCAAACTGAGAGTCAAAAGAAGAACCCTAAAGAATTAGGTGAATTGCCAGAGGTGCAATTTCCTAACTTGCCTACTTTGAATAGCTACTTAAAGTACTGGGGGACTCATCCAATCACTCAAAATAGGACTCTTTATACATGGATTAATGAAGAAGGGACTGCGGTGTGCCGCAGGACCTATGCAGAACAACATTTTTATTCTTCTTGTGTTGCTCATAAGCTCTCGACGAGCCAAAAGCCTGTTATCAAACCTGGTGACCGGGTTCTCCTTGTCTATGTCCCCGGTTTGGACTTTATTGATGCCTTCTTTGGATGCCTAAGAGCTAAAGTCATACCGGTCCCAATTATTCCCCCGGATCCCATGCAGAGAAGTGGACAAGCACTAATGAAAATTGAAAATATTGCCAAGTCATGTGGCATTGTGGCAATTTTGTCAACAATATCTTATCACTCAGCTGTCCGTGCAGGTTCGTTGAAAAATCTAATTTCCATAACACGAAAAAAGGGGAAATCATCAGCTCGGTGGCCGAATCTTCCGTGGTTGCACACTGATACATGGGTCAAGAATTCCAAGAGCATTGTTTTGGAAGATCTTGATGATCCATGTGAACCACAGCCTGATGATATATGTTTCTTGCAGTTTACGTCAGGATCAACTGGTGATGCAAAAGAAGTCATGATCTCTCATGGTGGACTAATTCACAATGTGAAGTTGATGCAAAGAAGATACAAAAGTACCTCGAGGACTAAACTAGTGAGTTGGCTTCCTCAGTATCATGACATGGGGCTGATTGGGGGACTTTTTACATCGCTTGTTAGCGGTGGATGTGCATTTTTATTTTCACCAATGACATTTATCAAGAAACCAATGTTATGGCTTGAAATCATCAGCAAGTATCAAGCAACTCATAGTGCCGGCCCTAACTTTGCCTTTGAGTTACTGATTCGAAGATTGGAGTCCAACAAGGATAAGATTCAGAATTTAGACCTTTCATCATTGGTTTTTCTTATGGTTGCCGCTGAACCAGTGAGACAGAAGACCTTGAAAAGATTCATTGAGCTAACTACTCCTTTTGGCTTATCTCAAAGGGTGATGGCTCCTGGATATGGCTTGGCAGAAAATTGTGTGTTTGTCAGCTGTGCATTTGGAGAAGGTATGCCTATCATTGTTGATTGGCAGGGAAGAGTTTGTTGTGGGTATGTTCATCCAGAGGACACAGATATTGACATTAGAATAGTTGATTCAGAAACGTGCAAAGAGCTTCATGAAGATGGAAAGGAGGGAGAAGTTTGGATTAGTAGTCCAAGTGCAGGAGCAGGATATTGGGGAAGGGAAGAATTGAGTCAGAAAACTTTCAGGAATGAACTTCTGAATCGTCCGGGACGTAATTACACAAGAACAGGAGACTTGGGACGAATAATAGATCAGAAGCTATTCATCACTGGAAGAATCAAGGATCTTATCATTGTTGCTGGAAGAAACATTTACTCGTCTGACGTGGAAAAGACAATTGAGACTTCATCTGAATTTCTTCGTCCTGGTTGTTGTGCTGTCATTGGTGTCCCGGAGGAAATTCTATCAGCAAAGGGCATTTCTATTCCTGATGGCTCTGATCAGGTTGCCTTGGTTGTGATTGCAGAAGTAAGGGATGGTAAAGCAGTTAGCAAAGATGTGATTGAGATTATTAAGGTGCGTGTGGCAGAAGAACATGGAGTTGTTCTTGCTTCTGTCAAGTTGATCAAGCCTAGAACCATCAGCAAAACAACATCAGGAAAGATCAAGAGATTTGAATGTATCAAACAATTCACAGATGAGACACTGAACTTGGTACCTCTAGGTACAAAACCTATGTTGACAAAGAAATCTATGATATGGTCATTTACTACAGTAACTTGCAGAGAAGAAAAACCTCTCCGGCTACAGCTAACAAAAAGTGCACCTGTGCATAGTAAAAGGATCGATAAAAACGACATCATAGAGTTTTTGAAAGTACTTATTTCTGAGCAGACAGGAACACCAATCAACAAAATCTCAGTCACTGACAATCTGACATCCTATGGAATCGACTCAATTGGTGTGGTTAAAGCAACTCAAAAACTATCAGATTTCCTAGGTACACCAGTTGCAGCAATAGATGTTTTCACTGCATCATGCATTCAAGAATTGGCTAGCTTCTCTGAGGATCTTCTGTCAAAGACTCCACCTCAGACAGAGAGAAGTATACCCGTACCTATTAAAAGGATCAGCAAAAATGACATTCTAGAGTTCTTGAAAGGGCTCATTTCTGAGCAGACTGGAGTCGCAGTCAACAAGATTTCAGTCACAGACAACCTCACATCCTATGGAATTGACTCAATTGGTGTGGTTAAAGCAACTCAAAAACTCTCGGAGTTTCTTGGGACACCAGTTGCAGCAATAGATGTTTTCACTGCATCATGCATTCAAGAACTGGCTATCTTCTCTGAGGATCTTCTATTAAAGACTCAGCCTCAGCTTTCAAGCAATGCATATGATGTTCCAGAAGCGGATATTGATTGCTCTGAATCGGTTGTGGAGGTATCAAAGTCTCGCCAATTGGGTATCCGTTTACTTCAATTCCTGGCACTTGTTTATATATCTATCATGTTGGCTTCCCCTGCCTATCTATCCATCACTGCTTTTCTCAATTCCAGCATATGTGCAAGTAAATCAATAGCTGAGGCTCCCTGGTTAAATTATATAATCTCCCTGATTTTTGCACCTCTTGCTTGGATTCTATGCATTGCCTCTACTTGCATTTGCATTTCATTGTTTGGAAGTTCTTTAGTGGGGCCAAACTTTGAACATGCCTCTGATATCTCCATCTATTCAATGGATTTTGTCAAGTGGTGGGCACTATATAAGACTCGAGAAATTTCCTCTAAAATTTTGGCAACACACCTCAGAGGAACAGTATTTCTAAAATACTGGTTTGAAATGTTGGGAGCAAGAATTGGATCCTCAGTTCTGCTTGATACAATTGACATCACAGACCCAGCTCTGGTGTCAATTGGAGAGGAAGCAGTCATTGCGGAAGGTGTTTTGGTTCAAAGCCATGAGGTCAAGAATGGAATTCTAAGTCTCCATCCCATTAAGATTGGAAAATGTTCTTCTATTGGGCCTTATGCTGTTGTTCAAAAAGGAAGTGTTATTGGAGAAAGTGTTGAAGTACAGGCTTTGCAAAAGGTTGCAGAAGGTGAGCATGTGCTAAATCCGGATAAGTTCAAAAATATCGATAAGGTATGTTACATTAGACATTACTTACAAAAATATGTCATACAATCTAAGCATATATTTTGATGTTATTTTATATACAGGCATTGCAAAAATATGTTCTATAATCTAAGCATATATTTTCATGTTCTATACCAAAAGGTGTCAACTCAGTGCTAAGAGTTTGGCTTTGTAATCTCAAAGGAGAAATTCAAATCCCCTTGCCTACAGTTATAAAAATGATAATTTGTGTCACTTTAATTAACGATAATTATACTGCTACTATTAAAGACAGATGATAATTGAAGTTTGAACTATTAACTAATACCTTATCATTTTTATTTCAGAATGCAGATCTTCCTATGATTAACAGCAAAACTCAATATGATGCAATCTACCACTTTATGGGGATCTATCTTGTTGGCTTTCTCTCCTCCCTTGCTGCAGCCATTGCATATTTCTCATATATCAAATTCTCCAACCAACCTCCATCACTTCAACACTTTTCATTTGTTTGCATATGTGGTGCTTTTCACTGGATCCCATTTACCGTCATTGCATATGCTACCATGTTTTCCGACGTCCAATCAAACCCCATCACCTTTGCCATCTCATTTACCGGCGCCTACTTACTTCACAGTCTCATACTCATCACTCTCACCGCTGTTTTTACTCGCCTCCTCATACATAACCAAAAACAAACCAAATTCAAAACCTGGCTTCAATGTCGATTAAACATCTCCTGCCACCTTAGATGTGCTAAGCTTCTCTCAGGAACAGAAGCCTTCTGTGTATATCTACGCCTTTTAGGCGCAAAAATTGGCAAGCATTGCTCCATCAGAGCCATCAACCCAGTTTCAAATCCAGAGCTAATGTCATTTGGTGCCGGTGTCCATCTCGGAGATTTTAGCAAAATAATTACAGGATTCCATTCTTCCAACGGATATACTTCCGGAAAAATCGAGGTTCAAGATAATTCAGTTACCGGGAGTCAAAGCTTAATCCTCCCTGGTTCTCTCGTCCAAAAGAATGTGATCCTTGGTGCACTTTCATTAGCTCCAATGAACTCTACACTCCAAGAAGGTGGTTTATACATTGGATCACAATCCAATGCAGCTAATTTAGCTACAACATTGAACAAACAAGACTCACAAAAAGTAACCTTGACATTAACAAGAACATGGTATCAAACATTCTCATCACTCTTCATTCAGCCATTTCTACAAACAGCTTTGCCTCATTTCTTATTGGCCATATCAATATATGCACCTCTAAACTTGATTTTTCACCTAAAGAACACAAAAAAAGTTCCAATTTTTTGGCTATTTCCTTTGTTTTGGATTCTCTCAGGTGTTTTAGCTGCATTGTTATGTGTTACAGCCAAATGGGTCATTATTGGAAGAAACAAAAAAGGTGAAAAAGTTCCTATATGGAGCAAAAGAATAATCTTTGATAGTACATGGCAAGCTATAAGAACATTAACAGGTGATTATTTCATGGAAATGACATGTGGGTCATTTATGTTTGTGACATGGATGAAAATGATGGGTGTTGATGTAAACAATGATGTTTATGTTGATAGCATGGGAACATTGTTGAATCCTGAGATGGTTAAGATTGAAAAAGGTGGTTGTGTTGGAAAAGATGCATTGTTTTTTGGACATATATATGAAGGTGATGAAGGTGGGTTGGTTAAGTTTGGAGAGATTAAGGTTGGTGAAAATGGGTTTGTTGGAAGTAGAGCTGTGGTTATGCCAGGTGTGATGTTGGAAAATGAGGCTAATGTTGGTGCTTTGTCACTTGCAATGAAAGATGAAATTGTTAGGTCAAGGTAAGAAAAAGTGAAGATTTAATTTGGTTTTCAATGATTTTTTTGGGTTCAATTTAGTCATGATAAAATATAATACGAAACTAGTCTCGGACATTTTAAGATTTGGATAAATTAGTCTCTCTATTATAATGAGTTAGGGCTAATTTATCTTCTATATAAAAATGTTAAAAGATTAATTTGGGTATTATTATGTGTCCCGGACTAAATTGGATCGCGAAAAAAATGGTTAGGAATCAAATTGGGTCTTCAAGTAAAAAGAATGTTGAGTGTGCTTTGTTTAAGTGAGTTGTGATGAATAATTAAGTGTTTCATTACAGTGAAGAATGAAGTGATTTAGGATCTAGCAGAATTTAATAAATGTATTAAACTGTGTGAAATTTTACTCAAATTCCACATGTATATTGATGTTGGTGAAATCTGAATGTAGTATACTCAATTCAATTCAATATCTGTTTGTGAAAAAAATATATAATGTTTCAGTGTTACTCAATCCATTTCATATCTTCACCATTATATTCACTTTGTGAAACATGACTAAATGAATGTGTAAATTTTTGTTAAATGCTTACTTGTTCTTGTATTATTATTTTTTTAATAAACCCAACTCAATATTTATATACTCATACTTTTAATAAAAATTAGACACAACAAACATACTTCTATGTAAGGTGAATAGTCCGTCCTACTTTTCTAGTGAGAGAAACCAACTTCTCTCTAAATTTTGACCTAGAATCACCCATCTGCATCTTTTTTTTCCATTTTCTTTCGATCTAAATAAGTGGTTTTCACATATGTCAAGTTTTTCCTTTTGTGTTTTTTGTGATTTCGTCGTCTAAGTGCGGCATTGTGTTGTTCGCCGTCTTGTACGACGTTCGATATCGCGTCTTATCGCGGTGTTCGTTTAGTTCCTATTGAAAGATCGACATCAATCAATTACAAATTCAACCAATGATTTGAGCGTCAACGTTACAGATCCGAAAGTATGTGTATTTCAGTGAGTTAGGTTTTATCATATTATTTGTAGGCATTTTGCCGTTGTATGCTATTAACTTGGGTGTTGTGAGTTTGTTCACAGATTCACCCTTTACGTTTTTGGCAATGTTTATATCTAATGTACTCTATCGATTTGAATGAATAAATATCGTTTTGTTTTTGTAAAAAAAACATACTTCTAAGCATAGCAAAGTGATATCAAAAGATTTTTAAGTCAATTTTTTGAATTCACCATAACATATTCGTTAGGAAACAAAAATGTAAATTTTATTTACAAAAAATCAAATACATTGCGTTGTCCTTTTAAGTTGAATGTTCGTAACAAGTTAACCATTTATGTTTTTTTTTTGTTGTTATAAATTAGTCTTTAAAACATAAAATGTATACACCCATTACCCTTTATTTCATCCAACCCAGGTAAAAAAGGGTTTACATGGTCGTTAAATGATGAGGTGGCAGGTACAAATTCATGACTCACAAAATTAGAGTTTATCTGTATATTATTCGTTTTAGATTAAAACAAAATTGATCAATTATTTAATTTATAATTTTGTTGATGAAATTTTTATCTTTAAATTTAATTTGAATTAGGAAAGAAGCAGAAAATTAATAATGTTTGGTATCTTATACAATGGATTTATGATCCAAAGTAGTTTATGCTCAAAATGGATGAAACACTATCACCATTGATGGTGGGAGTGGATGTACCGCACTAGGGAAGACGGTGTGGTGAACGACTATAAATCATGATGGTTTTCTTTATCTTCTCCCTTATCTTTTTACTTTTTTGGCAAATTAATTCAATATTAAGTTGTGTTTCTTTAATACCAATAGTTGTTTTTATTTGAAAATTTTTATGAACAAAATAAACCCAAAAATCTTATTTGAAGAGTTTTTTTGAACACACATGATTTGGCAAATTAATCCAATATCAATTTGTGTTCCTTTAATAAAAATAGTTGTTTTTAAAAGACAAGCTATTCAAGTTGGTAGAGTTGTTTTTAAACTAATCTCAAAAAACACACATTGAACCTCAATTTAAATGTAAAAAAGTTGAAAGATTTAATATTGAATTTCTAAAAACTAAATTGACACAGTTTTCTAATGAGAACTTCAAACGTGGTAATAAAGCAAGGACTTAAAAATCCTCATCCTCATAGAATAAATTTCAACAAATCTTATAATAAACCCTTTAAGGGATCTCATAAGAACCCTTTTAAAAAATGAAAGCAAGTCCAATATTTCCAATAAAAGGAAGTCTCATCCTTCTCATGTTGTTTGCCCCTATTGTTGCAAGAAAGATCATACCATATCAAAATTTTGTATTAGTAAATTTATGGCTCTTAAAGGTAGAATTATTTAGGTACACTAGTGCAAACATACATAATGTTAACCATTAAGGACCCAACATTAGTTGAAAACCTAAAAACTATACTTGATTGCTTTGTAGGTAAGTTTGGAGGAAAATAATTGAATAATATGCAAGGGAAAAATGCTACAAACATATTTAAGGTGGCTAATCAAGTTTTAAGAATCATGTTCTAGGGTTAAAAGGTTTTATCACTATAAAATTATGAAAATACAACAACGGTGAGATGTCAAGTGGAGAAATTTTGTTGATTTTAGCTTAGTAAGTCTACATAGAGGTATATCTCTTAACTTTTACTTGACATGATCATTTCAAGTCAGTTTTCTCAATTTTATATTTTAAGTGATTTAATTTTGAGTTAATATCTCTCAAATAAGAGTTAAAAAATTTATAAGTTGGCCAAATCTCATACGGTTAAAATGCTATTACTAAACAATATTAAGTGTATATCCTATAACTACATGCTAAGATATTGTTATGCCATCTTATAGTTTTGATCTTTGTTTCTATCATTATTTAGGTATTACATGTTGTTAACTAGGCTAGTAAGTCTACATCTATGAAGTTACATGATTTAAGATAAAAGTGAATTACAACGACTCAAATAAAAACAATACAAAATGTTACTCAAACGATTAACAACTCTTCTGAATGACTTCTTATTTGTAAATAAAATAACTAAAAACATAGCTTAAAATATCATATGATGATTTGTATCATCATATTATCTTTGGTACAACAAAACTAATTGTTCGGTTACCACCAAAGTCCTAAATCATTTGGGATACCACCTCCCTGTTACCTCCATCCTCAAAGGTATCTTTTGACGACACAGAAACATACTCAGGAAGCTCGGCATCCGAACTCACTAAGTCCACCCACAAATGAGGTGACCTTAGTGGAGCTAGAATGAACTCATAACTCACATCCTCAGTGACATACAGAACAACATCAACAAAATCCTACCAAGACTTTCAAGTGGGGGAGCCCAAAACAAGCACCTTAGGAGTCAGGACCCTCTCTCAAACCAACATCAAATGTAGGCACACTGGGCTTAGGTGCCACAACTTTATATACAACAAACAAAAATAGTAATATAGGAAATTTTCGCAACGCACGATTATAATGGTGCAATAATCATAGCAATCACACTATTTAGTGTCCCGACTGTTAGCCTGTATTTTTATCCGGTGTTATTCGACACACAAAGGAAGATTCAACGTTGCAAAATTCTCCAAGTCTATGACTTGAAGTTGCTGAATTTGATAGATACCGAGAGTTTTTCGACAGAAGTCATAGTTCGACAAGCATTGGAAGTTTTCGACATAAAGGTGGAAATTGACAAGCAGTTAATTTAGTAAAGAAGGTGGTTTCAAGTGTCCAGACACGTGGAAGACATGCAGTTTTCGACGAAGACATGCAATTTTTAACAGTTTAGGTTATGCAGTTGTTTCTATATGTATATATATTAATTTTTCATTTGAAAAAAGGTTCACAAATTACCTATAGAATTCTAGCACTCAAAGTACCGACGTCTAGAAAAAAGAGTCATACATAATGTATGTAATCTGAATTGTCGAACCACTTTTACATTAATGTAATGCAATTTACATTTTCTTTAAATTTTTACGTTTTAAACTTTTAAGTCTTTTACTTACACAAAAGACAATCCTTTTCATACACAAAACAGTTTTCTTCATCTTGTTCATAAAACAACCTATGAATATGATGAACATTCATGTATTATCTAGATACACAACATGTTTTAGTATTTCTGATTTGATTCTGCTTGAAATAATCAAAACTAGTCATCTTATTTACCAAAAACACATGTAAACACTGACACACTCCAAAGAGGATCCTCAGTGGAAGTAAACTATGGAAAAGCACAAAAATTACAACAATAATTTATATCATTATATAAAATGAACCTATCGGATAACTATCAATTTTGGTCGAACATTCTTTAGTAAATTTTTTGTCCATAACAGTAAACTTATATTCTAAATATATATGTTTCCAACGAAAATTAAAAAATTATCTACTAATTTTGGGAGACATATTTTTGTACAAATTTACCCTTATAACATTTATTTTCAAGATTTTGTTTTAAATTTTAAATAAAAAACATGGATATTGAAACTAAATTATTGATCGATTTAACTAATTCATATATTATGAGACTACAACAAGTGAAATAGAAAAGTCGATGGAAATACATTTTAGTGTCCACCTTTTTAATGTTCGTATATGATATGTTAATTTAATTTAACACAAAATTGCCTACGAAAATAAAACTATTAAAAACTCCCCTTAAAGTGTGTGTGTCTCTCTCTATGTATATATATATGCTTGTGTACTCTCTCCATCCATAATAGTTTTCGCATTTGATCATTTCACACGTATTAGGACTATATTTCATAAATGTAATTTTTTTTGATGATTTTACTAAATTATCCTTATTAACCGTTACTGTATTTTTATTATCATAGATACAAAATGAAAAAAAATATCTTGCAATAATATTAATTAGAGGGTACAATTGACTAGTGAATTAAGATTGCATTGAAAAATAAAATGACACCCTGCTTGAGAATTATTTTTTTTGTTCCAAATGTGATAGTTATCATGGAAGATAAAGAAAAAACCGTAATTTATGAATAATAATAACAATAATAATAATAATAATAATAATAATAATAATAACATATTTATGGAATCAAGTACCATTTGTGATATTTTTAATTATTAAATAAAATGACGTGTCGTGTGAATCTGATATAATAAATGTGGTATTTATGTAACGAATCTAAAATGATTTAATCGGTAAATAAATAAATATAAGAAAAAAAAACAAGAAAAACATAAATATTTTTAATAACTTTTATGTATAAGCCAATTTAAATTAATTTAATGGCCTTTTATTAATAAGTAAATAACATAAAAGAATATATATGATAAGCACAAAGTTTTATATTTATCTTATGGCAGAGATGCTAACAACGTATTTGTTAAAAAAAACAAGCATAGAAACATTGAATCGTAATTTTCAACGTAAATTTCTAATTTTTTATTTATTTTAGGCTAAAATATGGTTTTGGTCCCTGCAAATATGTCTCGTTTTGGTTTTAGTCTCTGTAATTTTTTTTTGTTGTTTTTGGTCCCTGTAAATATGTCTCGTTTTGGTTTTGGTCCCTGACCCCACTTTAGTGATGATTTGCACACGTGGCACATGATGACTGAACCCATTTATTAGAAAAAT
>Ga0228711_1002591_pt1 | contig 27904 bp, 13 predicted proteins | sample MedpolnodulmetaG_2_FD_177996 | JGI IMG/M metagenome (GOLD analysis project Ga0228711, IMG submission 177996) | Root nodule microbial communities from Medicago polymorpha collected in Santa Monica, California, United States - brown nodules | ecosystem: Host-associated > Plants > Roots > Nodule... | reverse complement strand
AAAAAAAAATAAAAAAAAAATTTATTTTTATTAAAAAATTAATTTTAAAAAAAAAAAAAAAAACAAAAAAAATACTTCTATACTATAAGAATGGAATAAATGGTTCGGATAACATAATATAATAGGTTGTTTAATGATTGAATAATGAAGGCATATTCGATCAAACTTTTTTTTAACTAAAATAAACGACATTCATTTAAACTGGAAGAGTACATCGATACATACAAATTCAAAGTCGGTAAAAACAAAAATGATGAATCTGCAAAACAAACATAATATAATATGATTGTATTCAAGCCACCGAAATACTCATTTTTTTGGATCTTCAACGTTGACAACGCAAAAGTCATTGATTGAATCTGCACTTTGATCAAAACCAATCTTTCAACCTGAATCAAATAAACACCGCACTAAAACGGGAAATCAAAACATGTTGTACAAAGACATGAACTCAAATAAGCAAAGTCGTGTTAGACGTAACACGACGAAGTCACAGAAACAAACGAAAGAAAACTATGTGATAATCACTTATTTAATTAAAAGAGGTGGAAAAAATTGAAGAGATGATTTTCTATCAAAATTGATCCTAAATCATTCATCTTGATAGATCAGAAAATTATGACAGTGAGGGTTTGAGAAAGGGAAAAGAGAGAGAGCTCATGGTGCAAATTGTTCACCTAATATTAATCCAAAAAAAAAAATGTAACCAGTCTCTTTTATTTTTATTTTTACAGAATCGGACTTTTTAAAAGCGAAAGATTGTATGAATTATTTTATATGAAAAAGTTATCATTCTGTCGGTTAGGCACAGACCCAGTTCCTCATATCCGGACAAAGTAATATATTTTGTTTCCGATGAATATAGCACACTACAGAAATATTTATTTATTTTTTCTCAAAAATGAAAAGAAATATTTGTTTTTATTTTAAAGGGAGCGCGCACATTAATATATTTGGACGGTTAGTATAATATATGTATTCTCCACTTATTTATTTTAAAAATAAATTTCCTCTTTTTTTACAGATTAAGGGTAGATTTTTATCCATCAAACTATTTAACAAAAAAAAAAATATATCCTCTTGTCCTTTGTCAATTGTGGTTAATTAGCTTTTTACATACCAAATTAAACTATCAAACCTACAAACCTAAAATACAACACACAAAAAAAAGGAAAAATACATATTATTTTAACCATGTTGTCATACCTACAAACCTAAAGATTTGGGTTAGGGTGGACACAAAATCTATCCACAACAACTAAAACATGCATGACATGTACAAACAACCATTTGTGTTCTTCAAGATATAATGAGATTGGGTGGTTTTCGTAGGTTGCAAATTCGTTGACTCGACACCTGACCTAATGTAACTAATCAGAACTAATTGTATCGATCATTAGATCCAACCTAAATGCGTGAATTAAGTTGGGGGACCCAACTCATGAACAACATATCTAATGCTCTCATGAATAGTTATAGTAAATTCTAAACTCATATAAACCAAAAAAAGTGTGTCCATATGTATGTATGTATGGGAAGTAGCTATTGATAAAACTAGTATATCATTTGTATCTTAAAAATAATATTATGATAAAAAAAAAAAAGGAAAATATTTTGTGCACACCCTATCAAGGTGTATTACACTTTGAGATGAAGAGAAAAATAATAATTAAAATGATACAATATATACGATAAGAAGAGAGAGATACAATACGACGTTAAATAAATGTATAAAAAAGACAGGGTGTTCAGATATCATGCTCCAAAGAAATATTTCATTTCAAGCATATTTTACTCGAGCATTGCACAATTTTAAGCTCTAGTTTAATCTAAGAAAAGAAACTAAAAGCAATCCAGAAGGAAAGAATGCAAATTCATTTCTTGAATCATTGTATCATGTTTGTTGATGATATTAATAATGAGAAAAAATCGTTATGTAAGTGCTCAGTTGATAGCTCCAAGAACAATAATACAAAGGATCGGAGTTCAAATCTTTAACTCTTCACTTTTTCATATTTAAAATGTGTGAGTTTTAGCCCCTAAACTATTGTTTCAAAAATGAGAACTTTCCCACGTGCAATTTCAAGGAAGGAAAAAAGACGGCTGGTCTTGGCATATCTATTTTCTCGGGTCAAAGTGTTGTTTGTTGACTTTATTTTTCAAATGCAGCTTTTTCTATAATTTTGAATGCAGCCCTTTTTTATTATGTATATATGCACCATTACGCTATGCATCTGCTTGTTATGTTTGGCATGAGCAAATTAAACGTGGTATTATTTCTTTAATTATTCCCTTATATCATATATAGACCAATAAGCATGGCATATTTAATTCAAGCAACAATCTTAATTCATTAGCATAAAGTGAGAAAACCATCAAACGTCCTCCTCCAAGTTCAAGCAATTCAAAACATGGAAATAACAAGGTACTTAAGCAAACGGAGCTACCGGCGCCTCGACTACGGCACAACCACCACGGGCCGACGGAAGAAGATGCAAATCATACGGATGAAAAGTCCACGTAGGGATTGGAAGATCAGAACAAGCCCAAAGCTAAGATGGATGATAAGATCACCATTGAAGTTGGTGACAAAGATTAAGAATACGTATATGAACTTTATGTTGAAGTTGGCTGGTAATGTAGGAGGAGCCTTGAATACTGATAACAAGTTTGGTGTGAAACGGATTCCAAAGGCTCGTCAAGTGTCTAATTCTAAGGTTTATTCTGGTGATGCATTTGAGGCAAGGCTTATTTTTGAGATTTCTAAGACTTTGGTTGCTTCACATGAGCTATATTCCATGTAGTAATTGCTTGTTTCATTTGTTTTGTTTGAATTTTTGTAAAAGTTTCCACATATTCCCATTTCCCTATTAGGAGGTGTTAAGTAAATGATTCAATTGTCTCATTTTTCGTTGTCTCAACTCTCATGATTGTGCTTTTCACACATTACGATAATATGATAGTTGAAGATGATGATGTGGTGATGAAAATGTTAAAAAGGTTACGTGTAGTAAATTTGAAGATGATAGTCTTGAAAGTTATGATTCGGGTAGTATAGACCTCTCTTAAGATTAGTTGAAATGTAAATAATTAAGGAACTAAACACATATTATATATAATGATTTTTTAATATAATTATTTATGTTTTTGTTGGTCAAATCTTGAAGTTTATGAATGTTTGTTAAATCTTTGTAGGCATACAAATGGTACAACACACTTTTCTATAGTTTCCTAAGTTTTAATGTTTTCGAATTGAGTAATGATATTTGAACAACCATTTCATGATAACTTTTGGGACAACCTTGTTGTTCTCTTTTGTTATTGGTCAAAAACAATAGAGAGAGAATAATAACATAATGTGAGTATGAAATATAAAGTTGTCCAAAAATTGTATAACAAAGGTTGTACAAATATCATTTCTCTTTCGAATTATATAATCTAAAAATACTAAAACTCACATAGGGTTATAATTGTCCGGTTTCACAATTGCAACTTGATTGCTAATCACCTAACCCGATATAACTTGAGTTGAGAGTTTAGACTAATAAAAATGAATTGTATTGATCACTCGATTCAAATCCAGTTTTTTGGATTGAGTCGAGGCGACTCAATGCATGAACACCTCTACCTAATTCTCTCATTTACATTCATAGTAAATTTTAAACTCAATTAAGTCACTATTTAAAAGTTAAATAAAAGATACTAAATTACATCTGAGGTCCTTTATGTTATTTAATTGTAACAAGTTGGTCATTTAAGTTTTTTTATATCACTTAGATCCTTTAATAATTAAATGTAACAAGTTAGTCCTTTAAGTTTTTTTTTTATCAATTATGTTCTTTAAGTTATTTAACCGTAACAATTTAGGGGATTTCAGATCTTAAAAATGTACGTTTTTCAAAGTTTAAAAGTTACAATTAAACAACTTAAAGAACCTAAGTAGTATGAAAAATACATAAAGGACTAGCTTGTTGCAATTAAATAATTTAAAGTAGATAAGTGGTACAAATAAAATTTAAAGGATGAACTTATTATAATTAAATAAAGGTTATGATGTAATTTAACTTATAAAATATAGAAACTCAAAAAGAATGCAAATTCATTTGTTGTATCTTATTTGTTGATAGTACAATACGGTTGGTATTGGTCATGTTTGTTCACTCACACATTTAGGGTCAAAGTGTTGTTTATTGACTTTATTTTTCAAATGCAGCCCTTTATATATTTTATTATATATGCACAATTACGTCATGCATTCGCTTGCTATGTTTCAAGCAAATTAAACGTGGTATTATTTATTTAATCTTTCTCTTATATATAATCCAATAAGCATATGCATAGTTAATCCAAGCAGCAATCTCTATTCATTCCCATAAACTTCATCTTCATTCACCAGTCACCACCACCACCTCCTCCAAGTTCAAGGTATTCAAAACATGGAAATAAAGAAGTATTTAACCAGACGGGGGTACCGGCGTCTCGACTATGGCATGACCACCACCGGCCGCCGAAAGAAGATGCAGGTAATTAGGATGAGAAGCCCACGTAGGGATTGGAAGATCAGAACAAGTCCAAAGCTAAGATGGATGATAAGATCACCATTGAAGTTGGTGACAAAAATCAAGAATACGTATATGAACTTTATGTTGAAGTTGGCTGGTAGTGTAGGAGGGGCATTGAACACTGATAACAAGTTTGGTATGAAACGGATTCCAAAGGCTCGTCAAGTGTCTAAAGGTTATTCTGGTGATGCGTTTGAGGCAAGGCTTATATTTGAGATTTCTAAGACTTTGGTTGCTTCACATGAACTATATTCCATGTAGTAATTGCTTCTTTCTTGGTTTTCTTTGAATTTTTGTAAAAAATTTCACGTGATTCCCATTTCCTTATTAGGATGTGTTAATTAATTAATTCAACTGTATCATATTTTTATTGTCCGATGTACAAGTTAGTTTTCACCACTAAATCAATAAATCTTACCATTAAATCAAATAAGATATGATGGATTTATTTATTCAACCAAGAAAAAGACATTTTTGTATGGTGAAAGATCATTTTACATATGTTAAGAGAGAATAAATGGTTTAGAGAGATAGGAACAAAGGCACCGAAGTGCTACCCTTAAGATTGACTGAGAAATATCGTGTAGGGTAGAACATATTTTTTTTGTCAACTCTAGTTATATAAACGTCTAGATTGTGGAATTTGGGAATGGTTAAAGTTGGCAAAAAAAAATTACTCTCTTTGTACGGCAGTGATATTTCTATGCTCCAAAATGGGTTGGTGGATTACCCTCTTTCTGTTTTTTTTCAACAATACTAAAATGTGTTTATATCATGTTTTAATACTATACTATCACCATTTGCTTGGAAAAGTGAATAAAAAGTGGTAGTTACTTTTATTTTATATCATTTTATTAAGAAAAGACCGGTTTATTTTAATTATATCGACTTTGATATTTGAGTTTACTGTAAACTGAAATTTTGTCCTTTTAAAAAAATTAAAATTTTGTGACTTCGATTCTTCTTCGATGACATAATTTTTTGTCAGACTTTATTTATCTTTTAGTTTAACTTTAAATTATCCGGACCCTTTTCCATGAGAACTAGGGAGTTAAAAAAAACCAAAAATGAAATTGTGTGCATGTGTAGTCAACTGTTGATTAGTAAATTTAATAAGAGTTACTTTCGAGTAGTAAATAGATTCTCAGACACATTTTTTTCACACCAAAATAAGCTTCATTCAAATTCTAATATATATATATATATGAGTCGAGATTCGTTGACATCAGGTGTAAGTCTAAAGACTTATACCAAATCTCAATATATATTACAGTTATTTTTTTGGCAAAACCTTACTAGTAGAGTTAGTTTTATGTGTCTCCGAAGCATAACACATTGAACAAGAATGTTGCAGAATGTATAGGTTGGGGTTTGAAACTTAGATTTCTTACTTATTCATTTAGGGGTGAATTTCTAACCACTAGACTATTTAGGAAGAAGAAAAAGGTTGGTCTTGTGTATAAATGAGTAAAATGATTCATGAATTGTTAAAATTAGAAATTTTAATATGTAAAGCCAAATTAATTTCAAGACATTTAAAGAAATCATTCAAACTTATATATTTTTTCTTCACAAATCAGAAATATTTAAACTTGATTCCCTTATAGCAGAGTTATATCTGTGCGAGTTTCGCAGGTTACAACTTCGTTGACTCGTCACCTTATCCAATATAACTTGGTTGAAACTAATTAAAATGAATTGTATTGAACTACAATTCAATCCAATTCTTTGGATTGAATCAGGAAGACCCAACACACAAACACTCATGTTCAATTCTCTCATTTATATTCATGGTAAATTTTAAACTCAATCAATTCATTATTTAAAAATTATATATAAAATATAAAAACTCAAAGCATCTAGAAGATCAAAAGGATGCAAATTCATTTGTTGTATCTCGTTTGTTGATAGTATATTAAATGTGAAGAGATAAAACTTTCCCACACGCCATTTCAATTAAGGAAGACAATATGGTTGGTTGGTCTTGGTCATATTTGCTCCCTCACACATATTAAATCAGGTCAAAGTGCTGTTTGTTGACTTCACATGTCAAATGCAAGCATTTATAAAAAAAAAATTATAATGTACACTTGCGTTATAGATCCGCTGCCTATATATGTTTTGAGAGAATTAAACGTGGTATAGTTTCTTTATTATTTTTTTCTCTTACATATAACACAATAAGCATAGCATATATAGTTAATTCAAACAACAATCTCTATTCATTAGCATAAAGTGAGAAAACCATAATAAACATCATCATCATTCACCACACGTCCTCCGCCAAGTTCAAGCAATTCAAAACATGGAAATAACAAGGTACTTAAGCAAACGTAGCTACCGGCGCCTCGACTACGGCAAAACCACTACCGGCCGACGGAAGAAGATGCAAATCATACGGATGAGAAGTCCACGTAGAGATTGGAAGATCAGAGCAAGTCCAAAGCTAAGATGGATGATAAGATCACCATTGAAATTAGTGACAAAGGTCAAGAATACGTATATGAACTTTATGTTGAAGTTGGCTGGTAGTGTAGGAGGGGCATTGAACACTGATAACAAGTTTGGTTTGAAACGGATTCCAAAGGCTCGTCAAGTGTCTAAAGGTTATTCTGGTGATGCGTTTGAGGCTAGGCTTATTTTTGAGATTTCTAAGACCTTGGTAGCTTCACATGAACTATATTCCATGTAATTGTTTGTTTCATTTGTTTTCTTTGATTTTTTTTTTAAAATTTTCACGTGATTCCCCATAATGAAATGTTAAGGAATCAATTCAATTGTATCATATCACTTCTCATCATTATTTTTGAGTTTAATGGTGGTGGGTTGACAGTCCAAAATAGTTTTGCACACACAACCAATCAAAATATTCAGAATTGTCATGTTTGGCCCACATAAGTTAAAATCATTAATTGATGTGGCGATTCTAAATATTTTGATTGGTTGCATGTGCAAAACTGTTTTAGACCGTTAACCCACCACAGTTAAAATCATTATTTTTTCCCACACATTTTATATACCATATGTCTTTGCGTTTCAACTGCTTATATTCTCTATATATGTATCACTCCTTTCCCATCCTAATACAAGTGTCTTTTTTTCTTCTATTTGAACTGAGATTTGACTATGTAATAATAATAAGAAACCCTACTTTGACTAATCTCAAACCCATTTCAATAGATCACCTCGTGCATCAATAGATTCAAAAGGTTTAGCAATTTCAGGTTTTAAATCAATTCAATAACTTGGATCTTAATCTCCTTATACCTTCATTCCATAAATGGTTAAGGTTTATGGAAAGAGGAATGCTAACAACACACATTTTAACACACATTTTCCAACGCACTCTCTTTAATTGGTTAAAATTCACATGGGTCCCACCAAATCATGTGGGTCCCATATAAATTTGGTGGGTCTCATGTGAATTTTAACCGATCAAAGAGAGTGTGCATTAGAATATGTATTGCTAGCATTTCTCATATGGGAACCATGGTTTGATATGGTAATAAAACTCTTTAGATTGACCAATCCGGGCAATTCACGTATGGAACAACCAATCCAGATTATACATGTAGCCAGAAGGAAAAAAAATAAATGTGTAAAAACATCAAGGGAACGGATTTAGAGTCACATTACCTCAACTATCAATAGATAGATGTGGCAATAGAGTGTGTGAATGATATGATAATGTTTTGAGAAGAGATTTTGTATCATTGATTTGAGAGTAATTTTCAAAATATAAATTTCGAAGGTTACAATCGGTAAATTTATTTAACTACATTTACTTGACACAAAGCATCACTTGGTTGAGTGTTTATGACATTTGGCAATGATGGCTATATTCTACTTGGAATCGAACACAATATCGCGTCCAATAGATCGTCTCATGTGTGGGGTGGGAAAATTGACCCCTTCGAAAACGGGTATGTGAATTCTAACCATGACATGAATATGAATTTTGGCATGGAGTCAAGGGCATAGGTGAGGGAGGCAAGATCTACCCCTTATCGGCCATGTTGCCGCAGCTACAACCCAAAAGATTTAGGTTAGGTGGGCACCAGATCTACCTACAAAAGCATAATGTGCATGACAAAAACAAAGAACCCTTTATCTTCTTACAAAGAATCAGATTACGGGGGGTTTCAGAAGCTTGCAACCTCGTTGACTCGAGATCTAATCCAATGTAATTGACTTGTAGAACTTTGCTCTTTTGGCCTCCCATAATTGCTTACAAATTTTGGAAAACAATGTTCAATTATTATCTACCAAAGCGTTTTAAACATAAAAAACATCGTTCGAAAGATACAAACTAAAAGGTTGAATAATTTTGAGGAGACAAAAGTGCAAACTTTTAAAATGTATTGTATGGATCGATCAATTAAATCCTACTTTTTGGGTTGAGTCTGGCGACTCAACTCATGAACACCCCCTATTTGATCATGTCTAGTATACTCATGGTCTCATAGTAAACTTTAAACTCAATCAATCCACTATTCAAAAATTAAATATAAAAGATAGAAACTCAAAGCACCTAGAAGAAACGAAATGAAATTCATTTGTTGTATCTTGCTAGTGTTAATTAAAGAGAGAATACTTTCCCACATGCTGTTTCATGGAAGGAATGAAAGTACAGTTGGTCTTGGTCATCATATTTGTCCATTCACGCATATTATATGTGTCAAAGTGTTGTTTGTTGACTTTACGTGTCAAATGCAGCCATTTATATATCCTTTTTTAATGCACAACTACGTTATGTATCCTCTTCCTATGTTTTGAGTAAATTAAACGGGGTTTAAATTCACGGAAAAAATAAAATTAAACGTGTTATAATTTTTTTTTTCTCTTATATATAATCCAATAAGCATAGCATAGTCAATTCAAGCAACAGTCTCTATTCATTCCCATAAAGTGAGAAAACCATCCCAAACTTCATCCTCTCTCATTCATCACTACCACTTCCAAGTTCAAGTAATTCAAAACATGGAAATAACAAGGTACTTAAGCAGACATGGCTACCGGCGCCTCGACTACGGCACAACCACCACCGGCCGATGGAAGAAGATGCAAATCATACGGATGAGAAGTCCACGTAAGGATTGGAAGATAAGAACAAGCCCAAAGCTAAGATGGATGATAAGATCACCATTGAAGCTGGTGACAAAAGTCAAGAATACTTATATGAACTTTATGTTGAAGTTAGCTGGTAATGTAGGAGGAGCCTTGAACACTGATAACAAATGTGGTGTGAAACGGATTCCAAAGGCTCGTCAAGTGTCTAAAGGTTATTCAGGTGATGCGTTTGAGGCAAGGCTTATATTTGAGATTTCTAAGACCTTGGTTGCGTCACATGAACTATATTCCATGTAATCTTTTGCTTTCTAAGTTTATTGTAAAAATTCCATCTGATTCTTCATCCTGAAGTGTTGAGAATTGTTATGTATTGTCTCTACCAGCTGAGCTAAATTCACGAGGACCAATTGTAACATTTTTTCTTACTTAGTGTTTCTTTGTGAAAATAAAATTATTACTTTTCTTATTTCTCTTTATTTATTTAATAAGCTTTAACACAACAAATAATTGTGTTTAAACATGGCTAAGAATCAGAATAACATTCCGCAATCCGAAAATATTAATCATATCACAATTAGGGGTATTGGGCAGGACAAACTAATGAGAAGTGTATCCTGAATCTAAAGTGATTTCTTTACATGATAAAAGCTGGAAAGTTCCTTGTTTGCCACATCTATGTGCACGTGAGATGCCACTGCAACCTCAACCCTTTTATCCTTAACTGCTTCCATTGCATCAATAAATTGTTTGAAGTCCTTCAAACTGAAGGGGGAAATAAAAATAAGAACGAGTGGTGGTATCAAAGGTCAGGAATCAGGATCCAATTCAGTGCAAAGCAAATGTCTCAGCGCCAAATTTTCCAGGAAGCAAATAGAATTTACTGATCCTTTTAACATAAGTGAATGGCAGCATCCAAGGATAATAACGAGGTACCCACTTGCAAGATATATGAGAGGGTCTCAAATATTGCATTGTGGTTGATTAGTCTCTCTGAGCAGCAAAACTAAATGTAGAATAATACGATCTTTACACGGAAAATCAAACTGTGATAAAATTTCAATTCGTTACGGATTTAGAAAGTCATTTCAGGATAGTTAATAACTTAATAGCTCATTGCCATACAAAAAAACATGTGTTGAGATCAGACTGCATTATTTGGCTTTATCAATAGCAGTGGATCAAATGGTCATGTATCATGTGTGGATCATCGATAAGAGTCTTTACCATGTACATAATCTCTCTTCGCATCTCATTTGCCTTTCTTCCTCTGTGATACCCACCGCAGCATACTGCAAACGAAAAGCATCAATTAACAATTGTAGTACAAAAACATCAATTAACGATCGTAAATTTAGAGGCAACCAATAATAATTTATCATAAGAACAAAAACAATCCACAGCAAACAAACTACAAAAGCATGAATTATCTCATATTCATACCTGCTATAACCTCTGGGCTTGGTATCAGAAAGTTGATAGGCGTCTACATCGCCAATGGTCTCAATTATGGCTTTTGTTGGAGTATCATCATATATTTCTAGTTCTCTTAAGAAGTCAGCAGTTCCATCATATTCCTCTTATGTTCACGATAAATAAGATAAAAAAAGGACAACACACTTAAAAAAAGAAACAAAAAATGAACCAACTGCATGTCGCCACATGTATTTTTCCATTGAAGAAAGAGTTGCAGCGAGACTCTAGCTACATATAGAGCCAGATCATTTTCACCATGTTTCCATAACGAGAAAGCCTATACATGTAAACCTTCTTCATCAAGCACCCCTTGAACAAGATACCATACAGAGGTGTTAACAAGACAGCTAAGTTCAAATGAATTTACACACCATCCTCAGAAAGAAAAGAAAATGTCCGCACAAACGTAAAGCATCCCCATATCATGTGCTTTACATGTGGTAGTTCGCATTAGTATTACACAGCTTTTATTCACTTCGTAATTCATTCTCAGGAATTATGAACAAAAATCAGTTACAAAACTTGGACTGAACAAGGATAATTTTAGTAACAGTGATTTAACATTCAGTCCCAACACTACGGCTTTAAATTTTGAAATAAAAAAATTAAATCAAATAACACAAAACATGTTAGTTACCAAATGCCCTAAAACAAATGTAAGTTACCAAATTTGAACCCAAAGCTTCTTTCTTCAAATTCTCACATTCCTGCAAAGCATAAGCAGCAATCCCTGACGCATTCTAAATCCAATATGGTTTATTTAGAATACAAGTTGTCTGATCTTCATCAAACGGTCCAGACACCTTGACTGCGTGATTGTGTGCTTTCTCTCTGACCGTAGTGAACCTGAATCCTTATAACTCATTAAGTACACGCCAGACTTGAGTATTAGAATGTCCAGCCTAACCTAACTATCAAGAATAATGAAATTCTTAAGATACAGAAAATAAAAATTGCTATAAAAATTAAGATGGACAAAGTAACCTCCAAAAGGTGAAAACATTCTAACAAAATTGAGCTTATATCTGTTCAATGCCCATACTACATTCAGAAGAAATATGTATATATCTCGCTCCATATTTAAGCTCATTGGAAATATCACAAACACCAAAAGGAAGGAGAAAAAAATCCTCTAAACCAACTTCACCTTCAACCATGTTTTCCTGATATTTAAATCCAACTGGATCCTGGTACTTTCTTTACATTCCTTGTCTCCATTAGCTCTCTCAGACTCACCACGCCATCCCAATTGCTCATTTCAGCCAACATGTTGGACAATAATACATAAGATGACGGATCATTTTTGTCATTATTTATGGCATGTTCTGCTGCATGTTTCCCAGTCTCTACATCCCCGTGAATCTGACAAGCACTAAGCAATGTTTGCCAAACCCGCACACCAGGTTGAAATGGCATTCTTAAGATTAACTCCTTAGCTTCTTTGATAAGTCCAGCCCGGCCTAGGATACTCACCATACAAATGTAGTGATCTTCTCCAGGAATGATTCCATAGTCTTTATCCATGGAGGAAAGATACTTCCAACCTTCATCAACAAACCCGCCTTGACTACATGCATAAAGAACACAAATGAAGGTGATGTAATTTGGTTCTACACTCGTTTCCCTCATTTCATCAAAAATTTGAAGAGCTTCTCTGGGTTGGCCATTCTGAGCACATGCCATTATCATTGTTGTCCATGAGACAACAGAACGAGAATTCATCGATCGAAAAACAGTCCATACACTATCCATGCATCCACATTTTGCATACATGTCAAGAAGAGCATTATCAACACAAACATCAACGTCACTTCCAAGTTTGATCCTCAAGCCATGAAATTGTTTCCCTTCCTCCATTGAAGCCAAACAGGCACAAGCATTTAGAGCAGTTACCAAGGTAAATTTATTCGGCTTGACACCCATTTTTTTCATTTTTGCAATGACTGCAAGTGCCATCCTTGGCTCCCCCCACTGTAAACATCCATCAGCCATTTGTGTCCAAGAGCATACATCTTTATTAGAAATCTCATCAAATGCTTTGAAACCCTCCTCCAACTTTTGATTTTTTAAATACATATCAACTAAAGAATTCCCTGCACAAATGTCATCCCCATAACCACTCCTAACAAGCTGTGCATGAACTTGCATTCCCATTTCAAGAGAGGAGATCGTAGCCAACCCCGTCAAGGCACTAGCAAAAGTGAACTCATCCGGCTTTACACCCTCACGATTCATGTATCTCCAAAATACAGGAATCTGTTCAGACGAAAACTCCAAGTAACCCCCCATCATAGTATTCCATGTTACAGTATCCCTAATAGGACTTGTCTCAAATATTTGCAAAGCCTCTGTCAATTTACCATTCCTGACTAATGCAGTCAAAAACGCATTAAGCAAGAATACATTACACTCCAGTCCCGACCTCACCACTAACGAATAAATCTGATAAGCCTGCATCACATTTTCGCTTAACGAACAAGCCTGAAGAGCACTAACAAACGTAAACTCATTCGGTTTCACGATTCCCTCATGGTGCATACAGCTGAACAACAAAAGAGCTTCGGAAGCACAGCCATTATGGACGCAGCCCTTCATTACAGAAGACCACGACACGACATTTCTTTCAGGCATTTCATTGAACAGTTGGAGTGCAGAAGTAAGATCTTTACATTTAATATACATATTGAGTAAATGGTTTTGAAGAAAAAGTGTAAAAGGGATATACCCTTTGATGAAATACGCATGAATTGATGTTCCCTTTAGAAAGTTTGAGTCTTGTGCATATCTTTGTAATAGATTTATGAATAACTCTTCACGTTTGGTCATCATTTCTTTGATGAAAGAAAACATTATTACAAAATGGGTGTGACTCTGACAGTGTAACAATCACGGTAATAGTTTTATTGAAAGCGACACTGTGATAGAATTTTGATGGTTTTCACTATTGTTCTTCTTCTTGCAGTCTACTCCCTAATTTCAAACATAAAAAAAAGATTTAATTACAGAGATTTTTTGTAATAAATTGGTCAAGTTATTTATTTTGATTTTATTTTTTTAGTACGAAATGGCAAAGTCGTCCTAAACTCACACACACAATGTGGAGGTGTCGGGATTCGAACCCTGTCAAAATGTTCGGCCTAACAATTTCGGCATTTTTGTCAGTTGAGCTAGGACTTATGGACGGTTACACATGAGTCTTTAAGTTTGATGTTTGTAAGAGATTGTTCTTTAAGTTATTTTGGTCACACATAAGTCTTTTAAGTTTATAAACATTTTTGATTTAGTCCTTCTACCTAGGGGTGTTCATGGTTCTAAACTGTATTGAAACTGAACCACAGTTCAGCTTTTAAAACCACTTTAAAAAAAATCTGGTTTATTTTTAAAAACAATTCAGTTCAGTTTTAAAACCGGTTTGAAACCGATTTAATATATTTGAACCGTATTTTATATTAAAGCAATTTTTTTTTTTGTAGTCCAGTTTGGTTCAGTTTATGGATACAATTCAGTTAACCATATTTTTGCACACCCCTACTTCTACCACATCATCAGTTTTGTAATATTTGGTTAACAGAATGACTAAATTGAAAACGTTTACAAACTTAAGTGTGACCAAAATAAATTAATTGATTAATTTGTTACAAACTTCAAACTTAAAGGACCCTTTGTATAATTTAGCCTAAAAAAATTTAATCTAATAATTAATGAAAAATGCTAACGAGAAGGAAACAAAAAAGAAAGTAAAAACTTCTTGAAAAACTAATGTTTTGGTGAAAATTAATACTAATATTTGAAAATTAGAGAGTGTAATTTATATTTGAGATCAAACAATGAAATAGAATATACAGATTTTTTTTCTACATAAATTTAATGATTTTTTATTTTTATTTTAATGAGTTTAGTGGCAAAACTTACATATACTACGTGAAGAGAAGAGAGGTATTACGAGTTCGAACTTACCCTCTATCATGTCAAACGATTCCTTAGTTATTATCATTGGGGACTTTCAAAACACTTTTATATTGGTTTAATCATGCATCAATAAAAAAATCAAATTATAACGTTTTAGAGTTAATTATATTAAGCAAAGTTAACAAAGTGATTGTATTCAAGTGATTAATAAGTTCCATACAAGAATGCATTATTTGAAATAAATCGAATTCAATTTTTAATTAGAGCAATCCTGATCAAACTTACTTACCTCTCATCTAAACCTTAAATTATTAAGGCCCCTTCTTTGATAAACTGAAGGGTTAATAAAAAATCAAGCAAAGTTACGTAAAATATTATTTTAATTATTAATTTAATCAGTATACATTTGTTACATGTGTATTTAATTAAACCATGTCATATAAATATTTGTTGAGATATTTTAAAAATTAACTTTAAAAAATGATACAATTGTGTGTTTAGATTGAAAACATGTCTAAAAAGTTTTGTTTAAAAAAAAAAGTCTAAAAAGTTTTATGTAAATACATACCAATATCTTTAACTTTTAGGTGAGAAAACCACCTTAACATTAAGATAGCCAATTAATACTTTACGAACTCAAATTTTTACAATAATCCTTATCTGATTAAAAAGAATAAGGAAGTCCTCAGATATTTTGACCTAAATGAAACTCCACCTGTAACTTAGTTTTGCTATAAATATGACCTTTGCCTTTCAACATTCTCACACCAATAGACAACAACCGATCCAAAGGTATGTCTGTTTTCTTACTCTTTTTTCCTTTTTGGTTGATTTGGCTCCTTTCTTAGTTTTCCATGTCCTTTCCGTTTCATGTGCATGTCCCATTCGGGTAGCACTTGGGTGCCTTTGGCTTCGGTGCCTTTGTCTCTATCTCTCTTCTAACTAATAATTCTCTCTCATCAAAATAATTTATTTTAACCATTCCATCATCACTCTCTTCCCTCTAAAATACACTAAAGTCACAAAAGTCACCCAACACAAAGTTACTGAAGTCTCACCGTCCCATTCCTTTCAGTTTTTTCTTTTTTACTTTCTTTTTTCTAGTTCCCTTCCTTAAAGTTTATTGTTTATGTTTCTTTCTTTTCCTATATTTTCTTGATTTATGTTTTCCTCTCTTTTTTTGCCCACTTTTTTTCTTAGTTTATTCTATGGATCCTCTCATAAAAAGTAAAAATGATCCGAGTACACTAGCTCATACTTTTATTTTTTTCTTACCCATTAGTTTAAGACTTTTCTCTTGTCTTTTTTCTTGTTTTCTAATTTCACCGCTACTTTGTTTTTTAACACTAAATTTTTAATATTTTCTCCAAACCTTCACTATATATATCAAAGATTATTAATATTTGGGATTCGGATTTGGTACGGTAACTACGTCACACAGTTTTTTTATCTCATCCATTTGATTTGAAAGTAAAGATTGAAATTGTTTAAATGATTATAGATGTTGAAATTCACTAAAGAAAACACGTATGAGGACCAAAATAATTAACCAAAAACACATTTTGAGGACTGAAATGAGTAACTAAAGAGACTATGCAATTTCGACGGATTCAAAGACTATAATGACATCTTCACACATATTGAGAGGAGAGACCAAGATAGTTGTTTACTTTTCAACTTTATTTGTATTTAAAGGTTCTTTCAAAATTTAGAACTTAAATTTTATAATTATTAATTATCGTCTACAAAAGTTGATGAACAATGTCTAGCTACTTGTGAATTAATAAAGTAAACTAACCCTCTGTAAATTTTAGAAAATTATGAAGATCGTTTGTTTTAGTGAGTGTGAATTAAGATGAAGTTATTTTGATCAATTATTAGGTGACATTGAAGCTAAGAGTAATTTGCCAAGTGAATTTGAAAAGCTTTAAGGTAAGAGAAATTATTATTAATAAGTTTTAAAGATATTGTATGAGTTATTTGTTTATTTGCTTTTATGTAAGTAAAGAAAAAATATTTGTGAAAATTTCCAATTTGTTTATGGGAAATGTTAACTTATGCCCTTAAGACACAAGATAAGGAACCCAACATAGTAACTTTTTGTTGGAATGTGTGCATTCAATTTAATTTTTGAATTTATAATAATTAGAATGCACAAAATTTGAGGAAATATTTCTATTTTTGGGTTCCTTATCTTGTGTCCTAAGGGCACAAATTAACGTGGCCCTTTGTTTATTTATGAAAGTGCATGTCAAAAGACAAAGTTATACTTGTGTTCTGTGATTCTTATGACTTGTTTTGATTAATAATTTAAATAATTTGACAAACTTATACATGTTGCATTGATATGTTTAATTTTTGTTGCATGATTTATGTATAAGATATTTTTGTCCCTTATTCTAAATCACAAGGAAAACTTGTGTACCAATAATGCACTCTTGTGTTGTTTTGTTCTGTTTATTTTATTTTTCCTAGTATAATATTTTGGATGTTTCTTACAGATGTTGCCAGAAGGTCCTATGAGCCACTGCAAGATAGAGTTTCTTGAGGATGATCAGTGTAAGGCAATCTGGGAGCTGAAGGGTGAGACTCTGGTTTACACCGGCCTTGTTCGCACTACAAATGAGGTCGATGGTTTACTTGCGAGCACGAAGGTGGAGTACCTTACTTTGGAGTTGGTGGGTGTACCACTGGAGAGGATTTGGAGAGCTTCTACCTCTGGAGTACCCAGGGATGGTGATTAACTCGTTTGTAATGATGACTTAGAGTTAAAGAGTATTTTTCTTAGTTGGACTGTATTTACTATACTCTTAAAACTCTTCTCTATTTTGGTAGGCATGTTTAACCAAAATCACTTTTTGGATATCGTTAGATCTTAACTTCTATGGATCACTGTAAAATATTTAACTATGTTGATCACAGTGTTTGTAATAAGCCTAAGAGTTCGACTGTTATTTGACATGTATTAAGTTGATGCATATTATGTATTTTGAAGATTCTCGATTTAAAATGTTTAACTATGGTGATCAATGTTTGTATTAAGCCTACGGGTTTGGTATTTGACTATGTGACATATTAAATTGATGCATATTATGTATTTTGCATGCTATTCCTAAAAAAAAAAAATGTATTTTGCATACTACTTCACCTTCAATTTTTCTTGAGAAGGAAAAAAATAGAGTGCCTTGTTCAAATTTTTTCCCCAAGTTAACTAGCATATCCATATATGATAATTAAATTTGACGTTGTGAAATTGATTTTAGAAATTTGTGACACTCATTTGTGAACATTGGAAAAGAGTGTTACAAGATATATGGGAGTTGGAGAGGATCCAACCTAAGTATTTTGCTTTTGAGGAAAGTGTTACAAGATACTTTTTTTCACTAAAAAGTGTTGCAAGATACTTGATTACATTCGAAACTTATGAGGTAAAATAACTTAAGCTTATGTATCTAATTCATCACTGCAAATATACGTCATTTGAGTTTTCGTCATTGAGTTTACTAGTCCTTCTAAACAATTGTTGTCTGAGCTCTGTGAAGCCCTGATACTTCAAAATGGATGACGTACCGTATTCCCTACGTATCCTGCACCAATACTTGTCTGGTACTTTCCAATACGTATTAGGAGAGTATTCGAAGATTAAATTTTATTTTTTTAAAAAATAATTATCCGATACTTCCCGATACGTATCAGGAGAGTGTCCGATAATTATCCTGTACCGATACTTCCCAATTAATGTTAACTAAAATATCTTAACTCTTGAGTATTAATGTGTTCTTTTTTTGATATAGTGCTTCTTTTTTGGATCGATATATTATACCACTAACATGTTCCTTTTGGATATAATATAGCACTGGTGGTGCTCTTTTTGGGATATATTGTGTATGTAATTGACTAATCATTACTCTTTTAGTCGTCAATATTATTTATATTTATTTTGTTAAAAAATATTATTTATATTTATGTTGATGTGCTACGAGCCTATGACTGGTTTCTTTTGTTTGTTAATATATTTGCATATTAAAAAAATGGTTATAATTATATTGTACATTTAATTATATAATTTTTTTTATTAACGTATCACAGCCATATCGTATCTTGGTTTTTGAAATTTTTCTGTATCGATGCAGTATCGTATTTGTATCGTATCTCGTATCCGGATTTCACTGTCTGGGCTTGTTTTATTAAATTTCTTCTAGGTTTGTGTTTAGGTTGAAGATGAAGGATTTCTAGGTTAGTGCTTTTTAAAGAATGCTTGAGTAATTTTGTCATTTCGCTATTGTCTGGTTTCAATAAGAATAAAATGTTCTGTTCATGAATACTTATGTCTCCAGATCTGTAACATTGACGACATCAAAGTCATTGATTTTATCTACACTTATTCAAAGTTAATCTTTCAATCTGAATCAAATAAATACTGCAATAAGACGGGAAATCAAAACAAACAGAGGCGTGCGAAGACGATGAAATCACTAAAGCAAACGAATAAAGACTGAAAATATATGGAAATCATTTATTTAACTAAAAAAAGAAGGAAAAACAATTAAGAGGAGTGATTTTAGTCAAAATTGACCCTACATCACCCCCTCTTTTATAGATAAGAAGATAGATGGTGACGACTAAGGTTTGGGAAAGAAAGACTATGTTCTTGCTTCTATAAAAAAAAAATTAATAATGACATGTAATTTACTTAACCTAATTGCAAACAAAAATAAAAAAATAATTATACAATCACGGTACCACATAAACAAAAAATGTTGGCTCAGCTCGTCACAACAACTTAGTTACAAGTCAGATGGGTCATAGTTTATTTTCAAATAACCTTATTTTAAATTGAGAATTGTCCACACGTAAAATCATAATTACAAGACGTTTCCATATGAAAAGATAAAAGTTGGGATCTAAAAAAATTACACGCTAAAATTGAAACCCGTCTATATTACAGGAAAATTGTTGTATACACATGTTATAAGGCTGAAAAACACATATAAAAGACGAAAATACCCTTCAGTAGTTAACTACCGAGGAAAATAGAACCAGTTGTGGTTAACTATCGAGGAAAACTTCGGCAGTTAACTGCCGAGGAACTTAAAATCTGAAATTAAATAAGGAAATACACCTAAGTTTTTTCTTAATTAAATTTAATTCTTTAATAAGGAAATATTTGTAATTATTTGTTTATATCAATCTACATCTTTATTCAGAAAAACCTCTTTGATAATTACAAATATTACTAGTTAGTCAAACCTATGAATAATGATAGACATCAATGAAATTAATTACAAATATTTCTTTATTAGAGAATTAAATTTAATTAAGGAAAAACTTAGGTGTATTTCCTTATTTAATTTCAAGTTTTAAGTTTCTCAGCGGTTAACTACCGAAGTTTTCCTTGATAGTTAATTGCAGCCGGTTCTATTTTCCTCAGCAGTTTACTACCGACAGGTATTTTCATCTTTTATATATGTTTTTCAGCCTTACAACATAATCATACATTAACCCTTTGATTCCTTACCCAAAAAAAAAAAAACACTAAATTGATTTTTTTTTAAGGACTAAATTGATTTTTTATTAATGATTAATTATATAACGAGGGATAATAAACACCCAAAACACAAATTATAAACCCTATCCCTTGGCGGAAACATTAAGTGAGCACCATTTTTATTTTTCTTCAAAGTTTTGCCCATTCGTAACCATCCACGAAGCAATGGAGTCCAAATCTAACACTGATTCATCATGGCCATGGAATCCCAAAACCCAAGAAAACCAATTCTCAATCACCAAAATCCTCGGAACTAAACCCCAAAAACCTCAAACATCAGTCTTAGGTCCTGGCTTCGGAGCTGGCTTTGGATGCGGTGCTGGAATAGGTTTCGGTTTGCTTGGTGGGTTTGGATATGGAGGAGGAGGTGGACCCTTCAATCATCTCAACCTTGTTTTTGGTCTTGGAATGGGTTGTGGATTGGGTATTGGATACGGGTTTGGTCAAGGAATTGGTTACAGTTTTGATTATCAGACACGTAAGTCTGCAAAATCTAAGAAGAGTTTTTCTGATACCAACAAAACCATTGTTTTTCAGTTATGATGATGAGTCTTGTTGTAGTTTTTTCATTGTTTCACAAACATTTCTCTTAGTATGCTTTTGTTTTCGCTCTTGTTGTTGAATTGTGGAAAATTGATTGTCCAGCGGCACATTTTTGTACAATATGAGATGATATGGTTTATTTTATTTGATTTAAACCATCAAGTATTATGGTTTATTTGATTTTATTTAATCCATGAACCTTGAACCTGATGCTGATATTTTATCAGGACAAGGGTAAACACAAATAAACTTGATAATTTTACACCCTTGTGATACCTTCTTTTATTTTAGCAAACAATTGTAGTTTTATTTATAAATCTGTATGCTTCTCTTCTGATTTGAAGTGATCAAGAATGATCAGCTACCTGTCGAGTTGGAAGTTAGGGGATACCTGAAAACACTCTGACGCTCAAATCAGTAACAGAGCAAGAGTGAGAGGTTTTAAGTAGAAAGAATAATGTACCTTGCTTAGTAGTGAAGGGGGGGTATTTATATGGCCGAGGAGATGGTTGTTGTCGTTGGGGAGTCCGGCAAAACTGTTATGAACGGCGGTTTTCAATGGACGAAATTGGTGACCGTTGGAAGACTATTGAGTGTTGGGAGGCGTTACGGATCACAGGGATCCTATGCTCTTGGCCATTGTTATGTGTGGGTTGAGTGCATAGTTGCGTACTACTGGTACTAGAGGTGGACGAAGAGTCTCGACAGGATTGGGCATTGACCCGATCTGAAATCTTCTAATAAACCATCTAATATATGCAAAAATATCAATTCTTAAAAACCTGTGTTCCTTGAAAATAAAATTAAAATTATAATGGGATTCTTTTATATGCCTATACCTGTTTTTTTTTTTGAAAAGGTATGTGTATATACTTGTCATTTTACCAAAATCCAATTCACCTAAAAATATCAACTTCAAAATTTTTGGTAACGTTGTATTTTCATTTTATTTTTCATGATGAAATTGTGTTTGAATAAGCTTATGCTTGGTTAAGCTTTTGTACAATTCAAATCATGCACGGATGCAATTTTACCGTGATTTGACAAAAGCTACAAGTTGTAACTTTCCACTTTGACGGGCGATATCTGATCCATCACAAAAACAAACAGCCTCTAAATCAGCTATAAACTAGATCAACAGAGGAATCTTATAACAAAGCTTGTTCCAATTTTGACTCAGACAAAAATAAGTATGCTTCAAAGTTAGTAGTGACAACCGAGTAGAAAACATACTAGGATATGATTTACAAAGAGCAAAACCGTAACCTATACAAAATTTATCTTCTCCCTGATTCAAGTTCATCTTCTAATGTTGAAGTTGGATTCCCATTTCCTGTTAAAGTTAACCCCATGCACCCATGGTGACTTTGTCCCTCCTGGTTCTCAACTTGAGCTTCTGTTAATTGGGCCACTTGTGCTTGATTACCATTTTGAGCATTAGGAGCTTGTGTCATACCTCTAGTTTCTTCCAACATCCTGAAATAAGCATAAGGACCCCAACCTGCAGAGAATAATAATATATTATATACAGCATCAGATGGTTGTCGCCATGGTTCATAACAGAAACAAATTCATCAACTTTGTAATTTTTTGCAGGAAATTGTTTTAAGTAAGTCGTGATTATTCATCGTAACTTTCGATGAACTTGAACCATAAATTATGTCAAAATAGAACCATATCTAGTGCTTATTTCTCCCCATTATTATGTAATACAGATATGTAAAATTCTTTGAATTAATGTCTGCCGTATCTAGGTATGCAATTGGTTTCGAATTAGTGTCAAGAGCCAAAACCTCTAGAAAAAGGTGTATAATGAGGTGAAAAGTTTCAAAGCACATGTAAATGGAGGAGAATATTAATGCATATAGAAAGACCTAAAAACAAACATTTTCCAATACATTATGAAACATATCATCATCTAAAAGAATCTGGACTGAGGCATACCTTCAGGATGATAAGGAGGAGGAAAAAACTGCAAATAGCAAAAAGTAGCTACTACAAGCCCTGAAAGAAGAAATCTCACATAGTCAATACCAACAAGACTAAAAGTAGTTTTTCTTTTTTTGGTTTAACTGTAAGCTAAGTTAACTTGCAACTAATTGAGAAGCAAAAAATGGACTAACCTATAAGACCTCCAGCAAACACGTCTGTCCAGTGGTGCCAGTAGTCATCAACTCGAGAAATGCCAACAAGTGATGCAGCAAGTAGTGGTAGAAAAATAATGCAAAGTTTTGCAACATGACCTTTGCGATCAAATGCTTTTAATTTTCCAGATAAGTACAATGATAAAAAACCTAGACCAGCAAATGACCCTGCATATATAAATTGAAATTGCTTAAACAAACAATGAATAAAGTGAAATTCAAGTAAACATGCTTCGCATGAGTTTATTAATTCAACCATCCGATTCTCGTGAAACTTAATTACACTAAGTTATGAGCATGGAAAAACCAGTCATAGGTAGTAAATGCTACATACATGAAGTATGGCCACTTGGGAAACTCTTATGTCCTTCCTTTATGACACTCTCGTCACCATGACAAATGACATCTCCCAATTTATCATAAACCTAAAAAGAAGTCATTAACAATTAAATATGCCTTTGACCAGAAAATCTATCAAATAAACATGCACTAAAAACCTAAAATTTGAGTAAGACATACATCCTTTCCATCTGGAAAACATCGCCAGAAGAAGTCTGGTCGAGGTCGCCCAACTGCATCTTTTATTGCATCAGTTATCACTGCCGTTACTAAAATGGAGAACAGTAGACCTATACCAGAAAATAATTCTTGTCATCCACTTTAACTGTTCCAGTTTAACAAATAGAGTTTGTTTCTTAGAAATTAAACAAATAAAGGGTTTTAAAAGTTAATACCTAGTACGGCATGATGAAGATCATAGATGTCTCTCCTTCGGATATAAATAAAAAGAAAGATCACGATAGGCAATACAACTGCAAGCATCTAACCATGATAGTAAAGACAATGTTAGAATAATTATTCAGGAAGAAAGATACATTTACATGTGTTATATCTTAATCAGTGAACTTACAGGAACAGCCCAGACAGGAACTGTATTACTCTTCAGTGGATATTTGAGATCAGACATCATATCCTTCCCAACAAAGCGATAGAATGGATAGATCAAGTATAACATGATTTCAATAAATACAAGGAGCAACAGAATGATCCAATCATGAACATGTGTTTTAGCAACTGCATATCCATGAGATCTCATAGTGTGTGCGCCAAGCTGGGCTTCCATCTGCCTGAATTCCTAGATCTCAGAAAAACCACAGTTGAGATCAGTCGTGGAAATAGTGAAATAAGTTTGATAGAGTTTTTCTCTCTTTAATATACATAGAATTAGAATCCTACATTAACTACAGAGTTCATAACATAATTAAGAGTTATTAACAATAAAAGACTTTTTTTTTTTTTTTGGTAGTGTTAATAAAAGACTTTCTAAAAATAAAAAAAAAGTTTTAATAAAAGACTTTCTAAAAATATACTATCTCCGTCCAAAATAAGTGTCACTTTAACAAAACCAATTTGTCCCAAAATAAGTGTCATTTTACTATTTTAATGCAATATTAATTAATTTATTTCAACTTTACCTCGTAACTAATATTGCGTACACTACTTTCTAGTTATCAAATCTCACTGTGCATTTACGATAATTGATAATAACCCATAGCTAATCGGGTATTTTTGTAAAAATGTTACAGTTATTTATTCATTCATTGTTTTTCTTAATCTATGTGAAACAATTTTAAACGACACTTATTTTGGGACAGAGGGAGTAATAACAAAGGAAACAATATAAATGGTATAATATTCTGATTTTGCGACAGATTGGAGTCTGGGATGGAGGCAAACTGCTAGGGGCATAAAAGAGAATGGCGTTTTATGAGTGTAGAGAAAGAGATAGTCATTTCTATATATTCAAGAGGTGGGGTTAATAGAGGTAGGCCAGAATTGTGAGGCCTTTTTGGTTGGGAAAGTCTGAAAAAAGGGCGCAGGGTTCCTTCCTAAGAGGTTTATCATTGTTTTTCTTCTTTAACTTCATCATCATTTTGTAAGGAGTTAGGATGCATTCCATTGATAATTTCTATTCAGTAGTCTTAGTATTAGACCATTAGCAGAGAAGACATCCTCTAGCTATGAGGAGTTTTCTCTTTTAATTCGGGTCATATTTCAATCTCCGATAAGCACCATGTCCATCATTTCAATATAACAAAGCAAATAATAAAATAAAATAAGAGCAATTTTATAGCAAAATTTGAATTATTATTGGTATCATGCAGTATATAATGTATCGTCATATACTGATACAACGATAATGCAATTATCAACTATGAGACATGTTTCATATACTGGTACAATACAAGGATAATGCAACTGACACACTTGTAGACATATTCCCTCAAAATCTGAGAATTAGAATTAAAATATTTAAAGGTGAAAGTCCACTAGGAAACTCTTCTAGTTCCACAGAAAAGGCAATATTGTGGAGTAATGGAGTTAGATGAGGATTTCTTAACTAATAAAAGTCAAGAATAATTTCATAAGCTACATAAGTCCTATCTTTCTAGCATGGATCTTAAAAAACATAGTGAACAATCTGAATCAACTACAAGATGGAAATATGCAACATATTTTAAACTGCTGACTGACAGAAAGCAGTATAGACAAGAGATTGGCGAATTCTAGTTATTATACAGATATAGGAGAACACATAGTCTTATTCACAAATGAATATTAGACCGTATGTCAATCCCTCTTCCAGAACTACCTCTTCAAGAAAATACTAGAAACAGGTTAGAGTGTTATATACATCTTCTCTGAGACGATATTGAAAACGTTAATTAAATTGTATACCTCTTCATTTTTTGTGTCTATCAATGGAAAACTAACGGATGAAAAATGAGCACCGGTCATAGCAGAGAACCCCAGCCTCCTTGATATATCCTAGGTAATCTCAAAAAAACACTTTCAGGGACAAACTTCATGAAAATACCTAGATTTGATTTGCTTCTCTTATTGGTTCTATCTTTTCTTGTTTTTATTACCACAAGGGATACGTATGAATGCTGAACAATGCAGCAAAATATAAAAATAGAAACTGGAAAATCCTTTGTGTAACACATAAGATTCTTAAACATTCCTGAAATCTGAATTCTATTTATTCACATGGAATTCCAGCATATCTGGCTATAACTTTTTACTTAGTATGTGTATGTTTAATGACAATGAAGTCACTATCCTAAAGGAAAAAAAGGTCAAGCGAAGCATGATGCATCAGTTTACATGAATCACAATTCTCACAAAGAGATAGATAAGCTCAAGCCAAGAATTCATTAATCAAATCACCTTCTAGAAAAGTAAATGAACTACATGACTCCGAAAACATCATACCTCAATTAACTTAAACTCCTCCTATCAGGATCATAACACAACAAACTAAAGGCACGCGACAGATCAATCATGTATTTTATATGTAGTAAACTAAATTCAGCCAGAAAAAGGACAACAACGTTGTGCTGAAAAGCAGCAAGATATGATGTCAAAACAATATGATGTACCAGCTCGTTCTTCTATAGAACAAATAAGCATACCACATGGTTCAACAAGGCAAATAAACATGGATATGGATATAACAGTAACTAGAACACATAAATAGTAAACTAAAGATGCACATCAAAATCTATGGATTATACTATAACTACAATCAAGCCTTTTTACACTAGATGGTATCAATTACATAGTTTGTTAAACACCATAAAGTTCTTAGTCGGTCTCTAAATCTTTCTTAATAGTTTGACTCGTAATTTTCCTCTATTAAATTTCTGGTTAACCGGAGTTAATCCAGTTGGGATAGTAGTTGGACACCAAATATGAACAACTCGGTAAGGACTACTACTTCTGCTACCCAATTTTTTAAAAACTCGGTATCCGACACTAGGACAATCTAATCCCGAGGACAAACCCCACCTCCGTCCAAGCAGAGTAAAGCTCTATATGGACTAACCCACAGAAATTGGCACTGGGGGATCTTGAGAGGAGCACACTCCAAGGTCTCAGGAGAGCTTTAGAGAATTGATTAATATACATGAGGAGGTTGCTATATTTTGATGAGTTTGAAAAATAGAAGATTGAAGAAATTATATAAATGCAACGAGATGTGAAGGGAAGTAGTAGTGTGAGGTCACTGACCTGAAAACGAGAGAAGGGTCTTAAGAAATTCCACCAAGCCATTCAAAGAGATTGAAAATGATACCTGAAAAAGGAAAGAGGTAAAAGGGATCTCAATTTCAATTTATTTATCTAACACAAAATATACAGGATGATAGGCAGTTGTGTTTACCTGAAATGGAACGGAATGGACACAGACAGTTCGGTCACATTATGATATGAATTATGACTGTGTTTCCTGTTTTTCGTATGATTCAATCAAAACAAAAAACGAAAGTAGTAAGAAAAAGACCCTTTTTATACAACATCTTTGCCTACTTAATTCATCTCATTAGGGAAAGTCTCTTTCTCTATCTGCCACATATCTACCAATTTCCTTAAATCAAATCTCATTATTTATTTGTTAATCCTCTTATTGTAAAATAAAATATCGTTACTTTCAATGAATTTGAAACTCAAATTCTTTTAAATGACCAGTGTTAAAATTCATTAATAACTTGAGCTAAAGAATTAAAAAAAAAAGTTAATTATTGAGGGAGAAAAGGGTATGGTCGAGTGTTGTGCCATAATGCTACTCTTTTTTTTTTTTTTCTTTTATAATG
>Ga0228711_1002588_pt1 | contig 27916 bp, 8 predicted proteins | sample MedpolnodulmetaG_2_FD_177996 | JGI IMG/M metagenome (GOLD analysis project Ga0228711, IMG submission 177996) | Root nodule microbial communities from Medicago polymorpha collected in Santa Monica, California, United States - brown nodules | ecosystem: Host-associated > Plants > Roots > Nodule... | reverse complement strand
CATTCCTTCGTTAAAAAATAATAATAATAATTTGCATGAATTACATTTTATTTAAAATGATGACAAATAGATAAAATAATATTTAAAACAACTATTAATTATTAAAATATTACTTCTTTTGTAAGTGAGACCAAATAGTACATATTTTATTACTCTTTTAAATGTGGGACCCGTTAGTTGCTTAGGAGAGATAGAGTCTTTATATAATTATTTGTTTCTTAATGGGGACACATTTTTTCTTTCTCCAATAGAGGGTCCTTAACAGGGAGTAGTACTTGTTAAGTAAGGACCTTCCATTGGAGATGCTCTAATTAGTTTATGTTTAAGTTGCTTTTTTTTGGGACCAATGTGGGTTTGATGCATAGTCATCTATTTGGTGACAAAAATTAATTTTGTCTAGAAATAAGTTGAAGGAAAATTAATTTGTGTTTGACAAATTCTGATAAAATTAATTGAAATTTGAACGTAAAAATTATTTTTTATATTAAAAGCAAAATTCTTAACTTCAAATAAAATTAATTTACTTGAAAACAAATAAATATGTCAAAATCGATTTTATATCTCTACGATCAATTTTGACTTATCTAAACTTAGAACCGAACACACATTAAATAGTTAGAACACTATGAGTATCAATGTGCAAATTAAAAAATTCTCAAGTCAACTCTCTCATTGAGTGCTCATTTATGAGGCAAGATCAAGTCATTGATTTTGTGACCGCCAACTAATCATAGTCACTGAATTTGTAACTTATCTTTGCCTCCTTACCTATAAATAATGTTCATATCTCTCACTTTTACACGTACTAAAAGTTCCACCCCCCAAAAAATTCTCTTCGAAAATAAGAGTGTTATTAAGATCATAGACCTTTTCGATATGTGTTGTTCCTTCGAAAATAAGAATGATCTTAATAATATAGTCTCTTTCAATTCAAAAATAAAAGTATTCTTAAGATCATAATCTCTTCTGATATATTGTCCCTTTGAAAATAAGAATGATATTAAGAATATAGTCATTTTCTATATTAGGTCCTTAGAGAAGTTAAAGTTTAGAATGATGAAAACATTATATTAGAGTGGTCAGAGTACCATATCAGTCCAGTTTATTGACTATATAATATTTCCTTTTAACTCAAATATTTAAGAGAAACAACACCTCTTAACTCTTCAAATTGATATGCACTCGATGTCTTGGTCACAATGCCAATATCCGATCTCCATATCAATGGCACAAGTTGCATCACTTCAATCCTTAACTCAACCAACAAGGACTCCAACTATAGGACTTGATGGGTAACATAGCTTCCTATTATATACCATATCTCAAACGAGGACAAAGATATCGCTGACTCTTAGAACATGATTTCGTAAATTCAAACACATAACCAATGATGCGTCTTTTACCTTTACCCGTCCTATCTCCACGCAAATAAGCATTTGAAAGCCAAGTAAAACACCTTTTTTCACCCATATTACTTGGTAACCACCCGCCATAATCTAAGGAACCCAACAAATATATACCTTAGGATCGTTATTTTTTTAAGAAGCTAAATTAGCCCGCCCAAATGTACACTAGAGAAAATCGAACCTGCAACCTTGACGAGGAGCACACTCCTAAATCCAAAGTCAATACCTTAGGATCCTCTTAGTTGCAATAATAATCCATAAATCTACTAATTACTCCAACTCAATAACAAATGTTTGGATTCTGGTTGCACAAATATCATAAGACTCCTACAATATAGTTGAATAATGTGTAAAGATAATGCGTGACTCAAATGACTCAACAATGGTTGAGTTAAAAATCTTAGATAGGTTTTTATATCATTTTAGAATTTGAGTTGAACATTAAACTCTACTAAATCAAATTGTAAAGTAAAATATGTCTCCCATTGGATAAACATAGTTTCAAATCATATTTCATCTAATATAAAACTATCAGCAAGAATAATATTAAAAACTTTAACTGCATCACATGGATTGAACAAAATAAATAAAATTTCAAATTAAAAAATTGATCAACACATGGGATACCGTCTGAATCCCAAAATTAGAACATGTATTCCAGTATGTTTGAGTGGCCATTGTTTTGTCTATAAGGAGTGAGACCCACCGCAACAACCACCCTATCTTATCAATTGTTTCTTTTTGAAAAATGATGAAGGGGAAAAATAAAAGGGATGGAGGGAAAATAAGAGTATGATGAAAAATAAACTACCATAAAGATTTCATTTACGATGAAAATTTGTTTTTGGCCTTTTCTATTGTTGTATTATTGGATTGGATTTCTTTTGAAGTTTTTTTTTTTTTTAGGAAAGGATTTATATTATAGGAGACAAAAGTAACCAAAAAAAAATATTTATAGGAGACAAGACAGAAACAGCTGCGATTCGGAAGGTTATCGATTGATAAATTTATGAAAGAATGAATGAATGTTTGCCACTTTTATTAAATCACGTACTTTGTTTATTATACATATTGGTTTAGCAAGAACCAGTCTCACAACAAGGGTCCATAGCTCAGTGGTAGAGCATTTGACTGCAGATCAAGAGGTCACCGGTTCGAACCCGGTTGGGCCCTTTTTTATATTTATTTTCTTCTTTTTCTTTTTTCTTCATACCAGTTGCTTCCCAGCCCCCAACCACACTTCACATTTTGCAAACTTGAATAACTAAACAATCTCTTGCAGCCTCCATAAACCATTTTTTTTCCGGCTCCTATATCATTCTCCACCTTAACTACCATGGTAAATTGTAACGATTGCATGAAACTCTTCATGGGCACCACAAATACTTCATTCAATCATATCGACAACTGATTTATTACATCAACGTCTCACTTGCCTTGTTACCCAATTCTAATCTCAAATTCAAGGATCAGGATTTCTTGCAGTCTCAGTATTACTACATTCTCATGTGGTTAGTGTAAAGTGCATATAAATTAGGGGAGAGATTGAAAGGAGATTGTGTTAACTGTTGAGGGACAAGGGTGCTAATGACAAAACAAAATCCCAAAAATGTGCTATATGCATGATCCCTATAGCAGAGAAAATTTCGGACATTTATAAACTCCAGAGTCCAGCCAGAGACGTAAAATACAAATTTAGAAAAAAGAGGACCTCTTATCATAAAAAGAAAAGAAACGAGGTCTAAAATCTAAAATAGGCGATAAAAATACATTTGATCTTATAGCAATCTTGCCTAAACAAAAATTTTAAAAGAATGCATTCCGGATGAAATACATAAAATAATTTTGACAAGCTAATGTTTGGTGCCCAGATTTAAAAACTGATAATCAGTGTTCTTGATAGTGGGATCTTTTTTTTTTTGATAGTGGGATCTTGACATTAGAAAAGCACCTTATTTTTTTTGTGTTGAGTCTTTACTTGTGGTAAACTCACGAGACGTCCATATTGAAATATTTGCGACCGTATGAATTGAAATAAAATATTAACCAATAAAATTAATATAAAAAGATCCAACAGTTTCATTTTTAGTCATATTTCCTCCTCTTTGCAATTGAAAATAATTAAAATAAACAGTAACTTATTATCAAAAAACAAATGGATACAAATAAAATGTCACTAAATTTGAGTTAGCATTATTACTCTCAAAAGCATAGCTCTGCAAGGTGAAACAACTGACAGGCATTTGAGAACCCTAATGTCACTCTCCTCGGGCAGTACTTTCATTTCGGAGCAGCAACAATCAATTCAGCGGAATTACAGTCACAGTTCTGAATGACTTCAAGCCCTCAAATGAAGAGGCCAACATTCATCAATCTGCATGCAGGTACATCCCACATAAAATTCCAAGCAAGAGCTTTATGTTAAATATGTTAAGCTCACTCGTTGCTTAAAAAAACTTTGACCCGCCACGACAAAGCCTCTGAATCATGCATTTCATCCCTTACTTTTCGGGTATATTGCTCCAAAGTATGTGCATACTCATTTATGGTATCATTTGATATTGTATCCTCAGCTAATCTGACTGCTGCCATCTGAGACAATTGAAAGTTTTCCCCCATATGCTGCAGCTTCCTTGCAGTTTCACCCTCACCAAACATCATAAGGGAAACCAACAAAGATTTCAGCTCTTGTCTTGCTTCCACTCTCAGAGACATGCCTTTCAAATGATCCGCCAACGCAAACTCCTCATCAGCACTGCAAAATTGTGAATAGAGAACACTATCACTTTAGTCTTTAAATATGTGAAATAGTGGCTAATGAAAAATGAATGTGCACAGAGCAGGGAAAGTTGCTACAAAAAAATAAAAAATCTCAGGTCAAGATACCTCCCAGGACGGATTTTTCCTCTTTTCCTCTGACGCCTAGCATCTCTTGCCCTGGTTGTTGCAGCTGAAAGAGTAGAAGTAGCAGAACTTTTCCTGGTCCTGTTGATGAAATCAAGAATGTAAATGAAGCCTCACGCAACAAAAGTATAACAGAAGAGATAAATAAAACAATTACCTTCGTTATTCTTTTTCTAAAATGAATAGACAAAATAAACACGGTTCAGTTTATCATCTTATATGTAATAATTTTTGTCTCTAAACCAAACCTAGGTAAAATTGAACAGGAGGTTTTGCTATTCACATTGAAGAAATGAGACATTAGGCCAACTCATTTGTGGACACAATGGCCACCCAGGTCAAATAATAAGGATGGTTAGAAAACAAATATTATCCAGACTCGGACGGCCGAGCTCTGCCTGCAAAGGCGGCAGATGCTACTAAGAAAGAGACATGAGTTTCAATGTGACGGTGTTTTTTCAATCCCAAGGAGGTAGGGAGTGTCAAACTTTACCCACAAATAACTATAACTATGTGATTCAAAAGGTTACATTTCTTTTATTTTGCTATTAGCTTAGTGGCCAACACATACTCAAATAAACAAACACACAAAGGGAGGGGGGAATGTGGTGACCTGGGTTCGAACTCAGGGTTCCACACAAAATGTCCTCACAGCCAAACCACTAGGTTGAAACAATGGGGACAATTCAAAGGTTGCATAGTTTTACATGACAACAACAAATTACTTTATTGCAAATATTATGATACAGACTACAATTATAAAAACAGAGCATCTAACTGCTAGTATTTAATACATGAAAGATTATGGAAATACCATTGTGGCTTTCGGTTTTGATCATTATAATATGTTATAAGGCCAGAGTCCATCCTCAGAGTCAAAGAAAAACGGTTCAGAATATATACAAAAGCATGTTAAATGGATGTTCTACATCTTCCAAAGTATATAGCAATGCATATGGGATAAGGGATAATTACGTACCCTGTGGTGTATGCACTCATTCCACTAAAATTACTGCTAGCCTCTGAAGCAGCATCATCTTCAACATCACTACCTTCACGTTTCTCTGATTGGAGCTTTGCTGCGAGAAGTAGCCTTCTTTGTCGAACAGCCAAGTAACGGGCCAAGTACTTCCCCACTTTCTCTAAGCCTTCCTCATATTCATTGATAAGTGTGCTTGCACATTCAACAGATGCATCCTTCACAACCTTAACTAAGTCCTCTCTTCTATGCATAAAAACAACCCTGTTAGCCTCATCCCAATCCCTTGCGGAAATTAATAAATTCACACCAGAATTAACATCTCCACAGTACTCCAGGGCAACTTTGGCAGCTTCACCAGGCTTACCAAGTGCTTGAAGTTCTTCGCAAAGCTCACCGGCAAGATGCAGTACTTCATCCTTTCCCAGATTAAGGAACCCAGCAACTGTAAGCACCCCACTCCAGTTATTAACAGCACGATAAGACTTAAGAGCCTTATCCAGATTGGAACAGGACAAGTAAATTGTTGCAGCATCTTCAAAGCATTTTTCACCGCTAAGATAATCACCCCATGCCTCAAGGAATGACATCCTCTTAGCAGGGTCAGTAAAAAGTTGAAGAGACAAAGGAAAAAGTTGAGGGTTTTTCTTCACCAGTGTCATACAATCATCATAATAAGAATCGCCGGCAGAAGCAATATGTCTGAGAGCCTTTTCAAACCTTTTCAGCCTAAGGTCGATATTGTATTGCATTAATGGTGTAGGCATACGCTCCAACTCTTGCAAGAAAGGAAGAAATTCTTTTGGATCTTTCTGGGCATTCAATGCCACAATAGCTGTGAGTTTTAAATCATAAAGACCCAAAGCAGCATCATAGACAGCATCCCCATCGGCCAACCACAACAGATGTTTCAAAGCTTCTTCAGCAGAAGGGTATGTCATTCTCCTGTGATCATCAGCATGAGACAACTCCTTTTCACGGATAACTTTTATTCTCTTTAAAGCATCTTCAAGTAATGGAGGCTCACTCCGAGCAAGTGTAGTTAATATGCAAAGCTCCCTTGCAGGGCTTTCTGTAAAATGGTCCTCAAGTGCTTTTCTTATGGCCATCAGAATTGAAGAAACCTTGTTGTCTGAGGGGAAATTTTGGAGGCCTCCAGCTAGCATAACATTAGCAACCTCTGAACAGGGAACGGACACATGATTTTTGTAGAGTGTCTCTATAACATTTTCATTCTTTACAGAACAAACAAACTCAGTTATGTAACCCAGATTGTTGACCTGCCTGACAAATTCAAAAGCTGACTGTGAAAATGCTTGCCAACCACAGTAATCAACAATTACATTGAAATCTATCCTATGTCTCCTAACCATGAGTAATGCATCTCTAAATCGCTTTTGAACTAAGGCATTAATGATAGAAACCAAAACCAATTTTCTAGGGTATATACATTCTAGGTTTCCCCGGGTAGTTTGTAGTATAGTGGCAGCTTCGTCTCCATGTAAAACTCCAACTATTTTAGCACCTCTCTCCCATATATGTATGTAATTTTCATTTTCTTCCCTTTTTCTGCTGTTACTGCGGACAAAATTCCCATACTTCGAGTCGAACTGCCCATTAAATATATCGACAATGTCAACAATAAAAAGCAGATCTTGTTTAGTTGCAAGAATTAGATGTGTCACAACTTGGTCTGCCAAATTTGAGTAAAATGAGAAACTGCTGCAGTTGTTGCAAACTACTATCCCCCCACTAGCATGCAATCTGCCAATCTCATCCAGTCCAAAAAGCACTGGTTTTGACTGGCCAGCACTTCCGACCAGCGCTACATCCATCCAAGGGCAGGCTGCCGAAAAACCTTGATATTCTTGTTCCAAAGATCCGCCACCAGTGCCACTTTTCGATAAATACTCGTTGATTTTCCCATCGGAAAACTGCATATATGCAGAATATTTACTAGCAGGATTTGGAGCAATGCCAATAACAAGCTCTTCAAGTGTGTTTTGCTTAGAAACTGTTGCATTCCAACCTGAACATGTCAGCAATCCTGGAACAATATCCTCGGAACATTCAAGTTCTATTTCCTGCAAATAGAAGCCTCGAAGTGCACCCTTGTTTAGTGAGCTTTGGAATAAGTCATTGCTGTGACTGAAACCATAATGGGAAACAGATAGCAGCGTATGTGAATCTAACCATACAAGATGTAATATGGATCCAAACACCATTTCAGTATGAGAGGCTTCAACACTGAATTCTTTCCCTTCTAGTTCTTCCCAAGTTTCAATTGATGGAAGCTCTACAACACATAAACTACCATCTGAAAGAAATGCAGCTAACTGGTTCTTGGAGTTTTTACAGTATACTGCCATACCCCGTACACAAGAAGAAAATTTTAGGCTAAATAAGTACATAGGAGGCGGCATTAAGGATAAGGAAAGTGGTGTTACATGAATATTGGAGCCATCGATGACTAGTGCAACAGAATTGTCCGTAACAGCCGTGATCCAAACAAAATTGTAAACTGTAACCTGACCACCAAGAGTCCAACAAATCAACTGCAAAGGTTTTTCTTGATTCCACATGAACCTGACTTCGTCTTGCTTTAAGTATCTAATTTCATGCTTCAGGTACCAATGATTGTTGCTAAAATACCATATCTTTAGAGCCTCATAATTTTCACATTCAACAACACAAGCAAGAAGATCAGAACTGCAATTCCACTTCAGAAATCTTACTTTTGCATTAATTCCTTCACCAACACTAAATTTGCTTCTTTCTAATCCATTTCTCTCAAAGAAAACAATGGAGGGGGATTCATTTTCAGCTTTTCTATCATATATAGCTGCAATTTTAGCACCACTGGGCATCCACTCCAAAACTGCTCCTGCAAAAGCTTTTACCTCCGAAGAGGCAAGTAATGCCCCTGAATCTCGTTCCCAAATCTTAAGTTTCCGTGATAAATTAAAACCACACATACTCATCGTAGCAAAGTATTTTCCATCTCCTCGCCATGATATAGGATGTTGCTCCATAAAGTTTTCTCCATCTGAAAAACAGTAATACAATCACTATTTTGAACCAGCTCTGCATAAAGAGAGAACTCGGACACCAAATTTGCAAATAAGAATACAGCTACAAGGCATGGACATTCACTTGTACTATATGCGAGTAGTTAAAAAATCCTAAATACAAAAATATATAGATCCAATTTAGATAAACTTCTTAGAAACAGTTATGTAAAAGAAATATTAAAGCAGTCTTACAATTACTATAAGTTCTTTAAACAGAAACTATCGTATAAACTTATGTTAAAAACTTCTCGGTAACTGAACCACCATAAACTTATGGTCTGTTTGGACTAACTTATTTGAGCTTATCTATTGGCATAAACACATGTGAGACTGTTCAGGAAACAACTAATGACAAGTCCATAAGTTGTTTTTAACTTATTTCCATAAGCACTCCACGATAGCTTACGAAAACAGGTTATAGCTTGTATGAAAACAGTATATCTTTGTTACATAGGTTTTTTTTTTTTTTATAGAAATAGCTTATACAATTATAAAAGCACGTACACGGTAAGTGTTTATGCCATAAAAGTTTAATTAAGTTGTTTATCCGAACAGACTTATTTAATTTAATTGAGAGAATTCTATGAGTTATAAGCCAATCCAAAGTGGGAAACAGCATAAAAAGGATAAATTATCATACAAATTACACTTGGTGTACATTTGGTTTCGCTTTTGGAGGAGCCAAAGTTGATTCTGAGGTATATAATCGATTTTGACATGTTTAGTTGCTCTTGAGTAGAATTGATTTTGCCTCCAAATTGATTCTAACTTGAAGCTAAAAATTGTGGTTTCTATTATTGATTTTTACACTCAAATTTACTGTTCTAACTCCTATTACATAAATCACCTTCAACTTACAATTTGCAAGAATCAATTCACTCAAAATCAACATCATCACATAACCAAACATACACTTAAACTTAATTATACTAAGATTATAAAAAGTAAAAAAAAAAAAATCAAAGAAAGGTTATTAGTCCTTACTTACGTGATGACCTTCAGCTTCATCATCATCAAGGAGTGATATTTCATACAACAAATCCCAATCATGAGTCATAACCAAAACCTGACCAAAACCAGTAACTACAGCAATAACTTCACCATCAGGACTAAGCGAAATGCAATTAACACCACCATCAACATTCCCAACAACTTGAGTCACGTTCGCATCAACATCAAAAAGCAACAAATGCCCGTTCGAAGTTCCAAGAAGAAGCGCTTCTTTCTCCATGAGATAATCAAAAGAAGTAACGGTATCATCAGGTTCAAAATCAACGATGGCATGAGTAGTGGATAATGATGAATTGTTGTTACTCCAAGCTTGTTTTTGGTGGAAGGAAGAGAGATGAGAAGTGTAGATGAAATTGTGAGAAGAGAGGAAGAAGAGACGGTTGCGTTCGATGTCTAAGGCGGAGAATCGGAAAGTTTCGTCGTCGGAGTTTAATCGGAGAAGTAATGGAACTTCACGGAAGAGTTTTAGGTTTTTCATTTTCAAAACCCTTTTCGCCGCCGGTCAGAAAAGATGATAGTAGTAGGGTTTATAATTCTAACACTCGAGACTCGAGAGGGACGTTTTTTTGCAAGTGCTCTCATATGATTAATTAAAAATTTACTTTTTGTAAGTAAAGAAACGACCTGTACAAAATTTCAACTTCAGCCTCTCAATATATTACAACGTGTCTATCAATTGACTTAAATTCATTTTTTTTCACTAATCAATCAACTTATTTTTTGTTATTCAATTTGACAATAAACATGTTCATTAAAGTAAACACGAACGTTAGCCCAAACTTACATTAAGATAAACATCAAACCAAGTTCAAAAAAACATTAAGACGTCGTTTGACCTGTTAAAGTTGTTTGGTTACTTTATTATTTTTAGTTTTACAGCTATTTTTAAGTTGAAAGTTGTTTGACAAGATATTGTACAAAGCTTTGATTCTAATAATTGGTTTTTTCATTTTCAATTATACCCTATGACAAATCTGGTTAAAAGAATACTATGTTTTTTGTGTCATTCAAAAAGATAAGAATTTATATTATATTACATTATATTTGTTACATTGTTGGTGTCATTGAAAAGGATATGAAAAGTTTTTTTTGATAAGAAAAAGGTATGCATAGATTGTTACAATATGTCTTGTCCAAAAGATATGTATAGTTTGTTACTAACAAGTAGTTCTAAAGTAGCATTCAACAACTTCTGGCCAAAGCTCATTCCATTTAATTGTATGCATTAAAAAAATAATACTTTTGTACTTAATTGATATAGTGATATCGTGTTTGACCTACATTCTCCTTAAAAATGTAGAGAAAGTAGAAAAAAAAGTCGGGCCAAACGGTACATAAGTCATGTTTGAATTGACTTATTTGAGCTTATATTAGCTTATTTACTAGCATGAACTCTTTCAAATGTGTGTTGGGTAAATAATAAAAATAGTTTATCATAATTTCATAAGTCACCTGTGCCATATTTTAATAAGCTATAATTTTGAGCTTATCACATAGCTTATGTAGAGCTTACTTCAATATATGTGATGTGATCCACTTCGATTGTCATGTTCCTTTTATTTGACTTGAGATCCTCTCCTTTTGTTTTTCTTAACAATATGAATGAAACAAGTTTCACACTATTTACCCGTTTATGTAGAGGTTGATCTAAATGTCAGAAGATGCTTCTGTCTCTATCTTTCCAAATAATCACTAACCAGATATCATGAAGAGTTGCACGTAATACTTACTTTATATCTTATAAATCCTTATAACTACTTAATTCTTATCATATCAATCCAGGTAAAAAAAAAGTTATATCAATCTTTGTAATTGTTTACTTATTATCATATCAGTCTATATAAAAAAAGAGTTATCGTCAATATTAAAAAACTATTTTAACACTAGAGATTAACACAATCAATGACTATTGTGTAATTCCAATACATTGAAGACCACCGTGCATATTGGTGATCATAGGGGTGGGCAAAAAAAACTAAAAACTGAACCGAACTACTGAACTCAAGTGAAATGCTATTGAACTGAACCGTTATGTAGAAGTTATGAACCTATCCATAGTTATAGAGCATTTATTAACCGAACATTTTTGTAAAAACATAACAGAACTTGAACCCATATGCCGATGAATTGATTTCTGAAATCAGTTTGGGTTCAGAAAACCACCGTTTTATGATAACATTTTGTTATAATAATTGTTCAAGGAACGACTACGACACTCTCAGAACGTCATCGTTTTTACTCAATCGGTGTCGAAAGTTACCGTCAACAAGCCATCGTCACCATATTATTTACTCCCTCTGACAAGTGTGTGTGCAAAACCTTTAAAACTCTAAGCTCATATCCCCAATTCGCAAAAAGCCACCTTCTCTGCACGAACGCGCATCCACAATTGGTCTCTGTTGGATAAGGATAACACTTGAGTGACATAGGGTTGAGTGACATTGGCCAATCACAATGTCACAATGCTTGTGAAAGAGAGAGATTGTGATATTGTGGCTAGTCAATATCACAAATGTTACTTAACTCTATGTCACACAAGTGCTATCCGTTGAATAACCTTGAAACGAGACACACCACATCAATCACATGTTCATCGGTTCAGTTCGCACACCGTGTCCAAATGACTGTTATCTGCTTTACTTTAATAAAAAAAAAAACAGGAGGTTAAACCAAAAGACATCTGAATCCGCTGGATGCATCTAAGGGCAGAAAACCCCCCGAGTGCTTACTAATGTAATGTTATCTGCGGGAAAGAAACGGCTTGAGGAGGCAGCATAAAAAAAAAATGGCAGTGAGAATGAACTGTTCGTTACAGAACACACTTTCCATTCTTTCACTCCGTTCCAATTCCAATGTTTCACACTTCAAATCCAACAAACCCTATTTCCATTTCCCTTCTTCTTCTTCTTCTTCTTTTTCTTCTTCTTCTCCAAGACCAGCTTTCTTCTGCAAATGCGCCACTTCCTCAAATGATGACCAACCCTATGTCATCACAACCCCTCTTTACTACGTTAACGCCCCTCCTCATATGGGTAGCGCTTATTCCACCATCGCTGCCGACGCCATTGCTCGCTTTCAGGTACCTATTATCTAACTTCCGTGGGTTTGTTTGCCTTCTTAAAAAAAAAGTTATTATCTAACTTTGGAATTTTAATTTCATTATATGTAATTTGACAGCGGCTATTGGGAAAGAAAGTTATATTCATCACTGGCACGGATGAACATGGTGAGAAAATTGCAACTGCTGCCATGGCTCAAGGTTCCACCCCTACGGACCATTGCAATCTCATTTCACAAGCTTACAAGACCCTTTGGAAAGATGTAATTCCACTTTCATCCCTTAGTAAATCATCATTATAGTCGTTTATATTGTAAGCCTCATCAATTTAGTCCCTCAAATTTACAAAATTGCTATTTAGTCCCTTAGCGCGAACAATGTCTGTCAATTTAGTCATTTTTCAAATTCAGCATCACAAGTTTAGAGGTTCTATGCTTGTTTTGATGCAGCAAAAGACCGACTATTTGAGTAAAACATTAGGTCTTTCGGTGGTTTTGAACTTTTGATACATTTTTAGTAAAGATGGTTTTTAATTGATTGAAATTCTTTGATTTATGGGACTACTTTGCTATTTCGTAAAATTTAGGACCAAATTGCTCCACTCTAAAATTTTGAGGACTGAAATTTTCATTAACTCTTCCACTCAAGTTAAATACTCCTGTTGATGTGTTTTATTTTTACGAATTTTGTAATTGCAGCTAGATATTTCGTATGATAAGTTCATTAGGACAACGGATAGCAAGCATGAAGCAATTGTGAAGGAATTTTATTCGAGAGTGCTTGCCAATGGTGACATTTACAGAGCTGATTATGAGGGAATTTATTGTGTCAGCTGTGAGGAATATAAGGTGATAGTTTTAACTTGAGGTTCTAACTCTAACAATTTTTTCTTTTTAATTTATATAAGCTCTTTACTTAGAAGGGTATGATTACTTGCCTCCAGAGCTTCAAATGATTCTATTTACCATCCTTTAACAGGGAGATAGATAACTGCCTCTGAATCTGATGATGGGAAATTTTGATTGAGATTGTTGCCTTTTTTCTCTTAAATTTCTCATCTTTAGTTTCATATTTTTACCTGAAGAATGTATTGCTATCTGGTGCAGGATGAGAAGGAACTGCTTGAAAATAATTGCTGTCCGATCCACCTTAAGCCTTGTGTTTCAAGGAAAGAGGACAATTATTTTTTCGCACTGTCAAAATATCAGAAGTCATTGGAGGAAATTTTGAATAAAAATCCAAATTTTGTGCAGCCATCTTACCGTTTACACGAGGTAAAGGAAAATGGAGTTCATTTTTCTCTTATCTTTATTGTATAAAAGTTTCCTCTATTTGTTATAATGGTTTATATATAAAAAAAAATAAAAAATACAATGGAAGCGGGGCTACATTGAAATTTACTTTCAGAACTTATTTAACTGCATTCACTAGAGACTGTTCAGAATGGAAACTTATATGATTCAAATTGATATAGTAGGCTAGTCATGATGTCATTAAACTATTTTATATGCTTTTCAAGTCTTGGAGTTCGAGTTCACGACTAATCCAATCAGTTAGCACTCCTTAAGGTCGTGTAACTATATAGTTTTCATTGAAGTGATTTTGTGGTCATCTGGGTATAGAAGATTGTAAAAACCAATAGCATCCAAAATTGATTAACTCTCACTTTTCCCGTTTTCCCTTGTCGGTAGGTTTGTTTTATTACTCTTATTGAGCTTGAAATCTAATTCAATCATTCGGTATGTTAATCCAATCTGAATTTGTTCACTTAATGTAAGAAAAAAAAAATACAAAAACAATCTGAATATGATTTGGCTTGTTTTATAAACATCCCTACCCATGCATGCTTCCCCAAAAATAGTGGAATAATGCTTTACAGCAGTTTCACCCGTGAGATAGGTATTTCACGAACTGCATATCATCTCTTTCAGGAGAACTTCAAATGGGTTTTCTTTAATAATTTATTTTGCTTTAAAAATTATTTCTTCTATATACATTTCTAGGTTCAAACCTGGATCAATAGTGGCCTGAGGGACTTTTCCATTTCCCGAGCATCAGTTGATTGGGGCATACCTGTTCCGAGTGACAAGACTCAGACTATATATGTATGGTTTGATGCTTTACTAGGGTAAGAGCTTTTATTTTATAATAATTTATGCATCTCTAATTTTTCACTGGCTCTATTCTATTAGATTTCAGTTTCTGTTTAACATTATCGGTGCTTAACGGAAATATGTTTGTTGAAATACATTTAAGTTCAATTATGCACAATTATTTGTATGGAAAAGTGATAAAGAAAAATTCACACTTTGCTTTATTGTATAATATCTTTCATTGATTGAATTCTCAATTACCTTACTAAACTCTTGTTGAACACTTTACTTTCCTTTCTTTTTGTATGTGCAGCTACATATCAGCACTAGCTGATGACCAGGCGCAACCTGATTTACTAAACACTGTTTCTTCAGGTTGGCCAGCTACACTGCACTTGATTGGTAAGGTATGTCTCCTCTTTTCTTTCATATTTTTTTAAATATCTGACTCTCTCTCTGCGCGAGTGTCTATTTTTAACTTACTTTTTTTCATTTTCCTTTTCTTTTAAGTGAGAAATATACAATTGTTGTACTCTTAACTTGTTAAGGTAGAAGGATGTCATAATTCCTTTTTATTTTCTATAGTTTGGCTGCCATTTTTATCCACTTGTCATAATTCTCTCTTATAGTCAACCCCAAATACTAGGAAAATGCTATCATGCTTGTTCGGTCAAATTCTCGTTTTACTCGGTATTCTCCATCTTGAGTACTTACACACCAAATCCATATGTATTTTGTGATGGTTTTGTTCACCCCTTTATAGTTATTAATCATTGGTTTTCTTTTATATTTACTATCAAAAGAGAAGACAGAATAGCAAAGCATTCAAGTTCATTATTTCATTAATGATTTTGTTACTCTGTAGGATATTCTACGTTTCCATGCCGTTTATTGGCCAGCTATGCTAATGTCTGCTGGGCTAAGCCTTCCCAAAATGGTATATGGCCATGGATTTTTGACAAAGGTATTAGTATTCGGGCCTATTTATTATCTTATGTTTCTTCTTGAGATAACTTGGTAGCAAATAGTAACTTCGTTAAATTCCGTCTCTTATTTAGAAGAGATGCTGAGTAGGCCTGTTCATGGTTCAGTCATGGGAAAAAAACTGAACTGAACCGTATTGAACTAAAAATATGGTTCATATGAACTGAACCAAACCGCTGCAATTGTGCAGTGAACTGTTGGTGAATGTCAAAACCAAACCAAAACAAAACCATTGTGAACTGTACACCAAACCGAACTGCTCAATTACCACTTCAGTTATCAATCATGCAGGAAACAAACGAGAGTGTAGTAGAAACTGAGAACAGAGTCAAAGAAAGTGTTATGAGTACTTACAAAAAAATAAATGAGAATGCTGCTCAGTTGCCACTCCAATCTCCGCTATGTCAGTAAAGTGCATTTCATTCCATTTGTTGAATTTGGATCTATAATAGTATATTAATATTTGAAATTTCTAAATAAAATCACCTAATAGCAGTATCTTTTTTTTATCAATCTCACCTAATAGTAGTATCTTAAAAAAATAATTATCGAAAATATTCAAAATCAAATTCGACGACTCCTGAACTTTCAAGGAAACTGGGTAACGATTGTGTCAAAATAGGAAACAGGATAATGAGATGAGAAATATGTACATGTTTAGATTTTTAATTAATATCTGTATTTTTTAGAAGCCTTTTTTAAAAAAAAATAGTCACGGAGCTTCACTGCTTCTTTGTTGCATTGGCCACTTGGACTGACATGCTTTCAGACTAACGGTACCTAGCAATGAGCACATGGTTGAGAAATACATAGCAGAATGAACAATCAAATTCTTGTATTATTAAGCATTGGTCACCAACTCACCGTATTTCATGCTCTTCTCCTGAACTGGGTTCTAAAGTGAACTGAACTGAACTTTAAGAAGTTGGTGGTTAGTGAACTTGTTTAAGTGAACAGTTCAACAAACTGAACTGGGTCAACAGTTCGGCTCTTTTTCAGTTTGGATCAGTGCAGTTCATGGTTCGATTCGGTTTTTTAATGAACCATGAACATGCTTTAATGCTGAGTGTAAAATCTGAGCAAAGCAAGGGACATAAATTATGCCTTTCTCCTCTTTTTTGATAGCTAGGCCATGTTTTTTTTTATCATTCTTATGCTTGATAATGATATTAATAAATTATTATTATTTATTGAAGTAAATAGTTAAATAACATTGAGGTGATGGATGATTGAAAAAACTCAACTTTAAGGATAGTAATAATAATTGTATTGTTTTGTTAAATTAACTTAGTGCTTTATATATATATTTTTTACCGTAATGCTTCAAATGTATTCCTTAGAAAATAAGAGCTCAATAACTATACACCAACAGTGTTAGCAAGTTTTATACAAGCGTTCAATCATATTTCACCATCTTCTACATCATGACATTACCTCTTAAAATCTGGTTAGGGTGGTGGTATATGATTGGACGTCCTTGTAAACTTGTTAAGATTATTGATGTATAGTTATTAAACTCAGAAAACAATTATATTTATACTCAACATCAACAGTAGTAAAAGTAATTTGATAGTTGGTATGAAGACCACAAACTAAACTTGGCCTTCTGTGACTAAGCAAAGTTTTATAAATCTGTTTCTCATTTGAATTTTATCTCATGCAGCAATTTTTTTTATTTTGAAAATGTTAGGATGGTATGAAGATGGGCAAGTCACTAGGAAATACACTTGAACCAAACGATTTGGTTAGTAAGTTTGGGACAGATGCAGTTAGATACTTCTTCCTCAGAGAGGTGGAATTTGGCAATGATGGGGACTATTCAGAGGAACGCTTCATCAATATTGTAAATGCACATCTTGCCAATACAATTGGTACTTTGAGCCTTGCTTTCATTGCTTGTAACATTCATTAACAGCACCTTGCTTTCACTGCTTGTAACATTCGTTAACAGCATATTGCTTTTAGTTTTGCATTTTTACTATGATTCTAATGCAAAATCTCTTTCACTATTTTGGCAGGAAATCTTCTTAATAGGACTCTAGGACTTCTGAAAAAGAACTGCCAATCAACACTGGCAGTGGATTCCACGATGGCTGCAGAAGGAAATGCATTCAAGGACAATGTAGCGAGGCTGGTAAAGTCTTTAGGAAACTCTAATATTTCTGTAATATCTATAAATCATGCCTTTTGCAGCAGTTTGAGGTTATGCAAACTGTTTCTTCTATTTTGTCCTGTGTTTAATTCATCTGCTGCCGGATAAGACAATCTAAACAGATGAAAAGAAGAAAATTATGGTATTCAACTTAGATCGATCGTTATAGGCTAGTTACAATTCTATCTGTGAGAGCCCTGCCCAGAAAATTGTATTCATGTTACTCTGTTTCATTATTATATTCCTAACAAAAATGAAATAGTTATTTGTTTCGTGTTCTAACATGTAAATTAAATTACTAGAACTGTTGTTTTATATTATAGTTTGCAACAGAACAAACTGACCCTTGGATTGTGTTCTAAATTGTGTTTCTATAATTGCTAACTTCATATATTTTAAATCCATCTTTCAACCATTGTTGATAAGTTGTGGGATTTGCCTGTAACACAAAGGTTGATCAATATTTACTTTTGTAGGTTGATAAAGCTCATATGCACTATGAAAATCTCTCCCTGACATCAGCTTGTGAGGCTGTTCTGGAGATTGGTAATGCTGGTAATTCCTATATGGACGAGCGTGCCCCTTGGTCTCTCTTTAAGCAAGGAGGTACTGCTTCTGAAGCAGCTGCCAAGGTATTCTCCTCGAACATATATTACATAAACTTCATACAATAAAATGTTGGTATAAAACTTAATATCGTTAAACAAAAAAGTAACACCATTGGATTAATCAAGGTATTTTATTTGCGAATAATATTTGTAACATTATAAAAGATAGATTCTACAGTTTGTTTCCACTAAATCTTTACCTGATATTTGATCAAATTAAATCCAAATACTGAACACCTTTTTCTTTTCTCACATTAATCAATTTGCTTTTCATATATTGTCATCAGCAATTGAACTTTGTTTTTCGTCCTTAACCAAGTATTATAAGCATATTCCATACTCACTTCTTTTCATTTGGGTTGAAGATAAGCAAATGCCTAAGAAAGAATTTTCACTTATGATGTTTGGAGCAGGACCTTGTAATTATATTAGAGACAGTGAGAATTATTGCCATTGCACTATCTCCTGTTACTCCGAGCTTGAGTTGGAGAATATATGCACAACTTGGCTATTCCAGGGACCAATTTGATGCAGCAACCTGGGTATCTCTCTCTATCTTGCACACACACACACACAAATTCTGTTATAGTATTTGATTAAGTTGTTTTGCATTGTAGAGAGATACCAAGTGGGGTGGACTTGAGGGTGGCCAGGTCATGGCTCAAGCTCAACCGATCTTTGCTAGAATTGAAAATCAAACTGAAGTGGAAGACAAAGGGGTTGCAGTCGGTAAGAAGACTCTGAAAAGTAAAGGGAAGTCGAAACAAGCTCAAGAAGTTGTTGGAGCTTAGATGCATTGCCCTATTCTGAATTATTTTTGTTTTCACCAACTTCTGTAATGTAAAACTAATTCTTTTGCTAATATGTGTAACACATATATTTATATATAGGAACATAGTACATGCATGTGCAAGAATATTTATGTGCATATATGGAAATTTTGAATAGAAATTTCGATTTTTTCTTTTTGGTTATAAAGTTCGTGGTTTTAATTGAAGTGAGATGTCAATATGTCAATAACTTAAAATGCCAAGAAAAGTACTAGACTACCAAATGACATAGAATTATTGAAATTCAAAAACACATCCATATACTCCGTTTTTAAATATAAGCAAAATTTACTTTTTAGATTCATTCATTTAATGATGTATGTGGTTCATATTATGAATGAATCTAAAAAGTCATTTTTGCTTAAAAAAAACGGAGGGAGTATGTGACAACTTTTGAGACAACCAAAATTTTACAAAGGAAATGAGGTATTGACACAAAAACCAAAGCAATAGAGAGAGAAAATAAAAAGATAATGTGAGTATGAGAGAGAAAGTTATCACAAAAGTTGTAAAAAATGGTTGTTCAAATATCATTTATCATTCAAAAATCACTCAATTACGTCAATAGGCAATGTAAAAAATTTAGCCGGTGTTTGGCAAATTAAAGAAACTCTGGTTTCTAGTTTCTCGAAATTTATGTTGAATGTACTACCTCTGTCTCTAATTATAAGACCATTTTGACCAAATCACGATAATTAAAAAAATTGATAGTAGTATTTAATTTATTCGTAATTATTATTGTTTTTACAATTTTATCTTTAAGAGAGAGAGAAAGAGAGAGTTTATGTTTTCAACATAGTATACATTGTTGATTGAAAAAAAGATGCAAAATAAATAGGGGTATACTGGAAAAGAAATAACAACATAGCATATATTGTTGATTGAAAAAGATATGTAAAATAAATAGAGGTATGCCGGTAAAGAAATAATTAATGTAGTTGAAAATGCCAAAGAAGTCTTATAAAAAGGAAAAAAAATCTTAAAATCTTATAATTAGGAACAGAGGTAATATGTAGATAGTAAACTTCTAACTACAGTATTACATAGTAACTTCCACATACAATAGATCCAAACAGTGTTATTGGGAATAGTCATGATTTTTCGTATGAACTTTTAAATAAAGCAATTTCTTCGATATTAAGTGTCTCAGTTCGCTCATACTTTTAAACAATTGTAATGGTAATAGAAGTTTTTGACATTAAGTGTCTCTATTCACTCTTCTTTTAAACAAGTGATATTTTAAAGGGTTAATTAAGTTTTTAGTCCCTACAAAATAAAATCATACTTTTTAGTTCCTATAAAAATTTTCATCAGCAGTTTTAGTCCCTATAAATTTTCCATCAGCACTTTTAGTCCCTGTCAAAAATTTCCATCAACAGTTTTGATCTCTAAAATGCTTAAGGAAAATGTCACAAGCACTAAAAAGTGTGATTTTATTTTATAGGGATTAAGAACAAAACTGTGAATATTTATAGGGACTAAAAACTTAATTAACCCAATTTTAAACAAGTGATATGATAATAAAAGTTTATGCTAATGAATTTGAAAGTGAACATAAAATGTTCATCAAAGTAGTTAATAAAAGTTTTTGCTATTGAATCTGAAAGTAAACACAAAATGTTCATCAAAGTAAACATGAACATTACTTGAAACTTTAAAATAAGCAACCATATGCATTAAAGTAAAGATGATCAAACCAAGTTCACAAAAAACTTTAAATCTAGTTAACATTAATGCATTTTCTCGACATAGTCGAACAAAACACAAACAAGAACATAAAAGAAATAAAGCTTAACTAGAACAAAAACAAAAAGTTGGAAATTAAAAAACTTGAAACCAAATAAAACGCTATAAAAACTTAAAATCTAGTGGTGTTGTTGAAACCAAGCTAAAAGCAAAACTTAGTGATATGTTTAAAACTATCTTTCTATTTGGTCAAACCATCCAAACTTACACCACCCTCTGCACATAATCATGTGTTTAAATCAAGTTGATCTGTTGATGAATTATGAGGCAAACCAACATCATTAGTCATATCCATCATCTCGCTAATATCATTGTTGTGCTGTTGTATCTGAGGGATGTTATGCATGACACTGAGTGGGGTTGGATTCAAAACAACATTCTCTTTCACCATCTCACTTTTCAACATGTTAATTTTGAGATTACAAGCATCTACCTTTGCATTTACAATGGCAATGAGGTCTTTGAGTTCGCCCTCTTCCATGTTAATTAAATCTGGATGCCAAGTTGGATATTTGATATCGATGATAGCTTTATGCACTTTGGTAATCTCAGTTTTAACCATTTTTTTCTTATTTTCAAAGTAGTCGTTGACATCAAATATCTTGGGTGTTTTCTCAATCTCTTGATGCACATACTCTTGAAGCGTAGAGTTTACAATTGTATGGTCTTCTGGCCATGTTATTGGTCCCGCATTATTACCACCATCATCATCATCATCATCATACACAATCAAGCAAGCTTTTGCTCCGGTCTTGATAGTGAATTGGGAAATTTTCTTTATGAATCCATTTTTTCTTTGCTTGAAAGTACTTTTGCGATTTTTCTTATCTTTGATGTATTTCATAGTTATTTTTGCACGACCCATTCTACAAATTCCAAACAAAAATAAAAAAAATTAGTCAAAAAATTAAACATGTTCTTATGATATATAATTGAATCCACAAAACAATCTTTAAAATAATATTAATATAAATAACAACAATAGTAACGTCCTTTCTTGCTAAAATATTTAAGGATTCATCACTGTTATTTAAGGATCATATATGAACTAAACAACACAATATGCACACACACATCGAAGTTATTGTGTGTGTCTATGTGAATCCTATAAAAGAATTGAGACGGCGATGCTAAAAAGAATAATAATGTGTTTTAATCAATTTGAAACTCTACATAAGAAAAGTAAAAGAAAACAAATAAAGGACCATAAAGAAAATAAAAAGTATTAGCACAGTTCAGAGATAACATCCACGTATAAAAGGATATATGAAGAGAAGAGAAAAACAAGTATCATCAAAGAAACTTATATAAACACTAGAACACGGTAAAACTAAACCAAGAAAATCATGAACAAATAAAAAACAATTATGTAGATATAATAGAAGTTAGAATAGCAATGTGTTTTACCTTAACGGTGGTTGATCTCTCAAGACTCTATTATGTGATTTTGTGTTGCAATATTCAATAGCAAAACCGGTGAATATTCAACAGCAAAAACGGTGAATTGGAGTTTGACTAGTGATGTTTATAGACAAGGGTTATGGCCTAAGATGTGAAACAAAATCATAGATATATAGGAAACTTATATTGTAAAACAAACATTTATATTTTGATAATAATTAATTTTTTTCCCATTCATTGGATCAATATGAATTTGTCATAAACAAATGAGAGGAATGTTACCTTCTAGTGTAGAAATCTTGTTGTTGAAACACTTTCGATCACGAGCAAAATAAAGTAGTGATGCTTATCTAGTCAAGAGACTGTGGTTTCTTTTCAATTTGGAGTTTCTGAAAAATGGTGTGATATTCAACACCCTATGATTTTTATTTATAGACTCACTTATGTGCACCTCTTAGATAATTTTAAATAAAATCTATATGTTTTGAAACAATTTTAAAACCATATATTTGATTTTATTTAAATCCAAAATATAACTTTTGAAACAATTTCAAAATAATATCTTTGAGTTTATTTGAATCCAAAATATATCATTTTTAAAATAATTTCAAAACCATATATTTGATTTTATTTAAATTCAAAATACATCTTTTGAAACAATTTCAAAATCTTTGTTTTTCTTTGAATCCAACTTATATCATTTTTGAAACAATTTCAAAACCACTTCTTTCTTTGGTTTTATTTGAATCTAAAATATATTTTTATGAAACAATTTCAAAATCATATATTTGTTTTTATTTGAATCCAACTTATATAATTTTTTAAACAATTTCAAAACCATATTTTCTTTGATTTTATTTAAATCTAAAATATTTATTAAAAAAAAATTAAATCTAAAATATATTTTTTATGAAACAATTTCAATATAATATCTTTGATTTTATTTAAATCCAATACACACACATATATATAACCATACTTTATTTGAATCCAAAATATATCCTTTTAAAAATAATTTTAAAACCATATATTTGATTTTATTTAAATCTAAAATATATCTTTGTGAAACAATTTCTGTTGGAACATGTGTGGAAATTAAGTTAAAAGAGTAAACACAAATTCCTACCGTTGAGTAGAACTACTGTTGTTGAAAAAAATAGAAGTCTCACATCGGATGTAACACATATTTGTAGTGTTTATATAGTAGGAGTATATCTCTAATAGGGGTACATAATTATGTTAATGAAGTAAGCATTAGAGAAAAAAAAATTGATATATATTTTATTATTTGAAAATGATAAATTAAATAATTAATTTAATCATTATTAGAAAGTGCTTTCTTAGTCTCAACTTTCAAGTTTTGCTAAAATATTTTGGAACACAATCTAGAATATTTTGGAACTCAATCTGAAACATTTTGGCAGACAATACAATATATTTTAGTGCTTGATCTGAAATATATTTTGGTACATAATATAACATATTTTTGTACTCAATATAATATATTTTGGTACTCAATTGAGATATTTTTGTATTAGATCTAATATGTGAATTACTTAGTGTCAAAGTAATGTTTACTTGTTTTCAAAGTTTCTTACTTATTAGTTGTGAATTTCCTCTATAAATAGAGAGATCACATTGTGCATTCCTTATTTGAGGGTGACAATACAGGAGGAGCAGATCCCATATAATCACTCATGTCCCTCAACATAGTTCATCAAATAAAATGTAACTTCCTATAAGAAATTGCATATAATAACTAACAAGTAACCATATATTTATCTACTCTTAACACTTTCAACCATGGTTGTTCCTATGAATCCGGAGGCTTGGTTCTGTGGGTAAAAAGAGACCCGTAATAAAATAAAAATGTATTTTTTTTTTAAAGAACAATGTTTTATTTAAAATTTTTAAAAGATAAATACAAGGTGTCGTATACAAGCGGTACACCCAAAGGTGAAAATCATTACCGTATACATGAAGAACTTCAAACCACCCTCCCAAAAACACACCCACCTAACACTTATAAGTACTATTGGGCTATATTTTTTTTTTTTTAGGCCCATGCCTTGGGGAGACCCTGTTGCATTGAACAGTTTGCACACCCCAAGTTCTGACCATGCTTTCAACACTAGATTTTAATTTCATGATCACATTAATTTGTATTTGTCATATAAATATTCCGGTTATTATTTGTTCATATTCATTTTCTTTCACATTCACCTTCTTCAATTTTCGTATGACAAAACAAATAGGGAACTTCTACGGTACACCTCATAAATCTGGTACTCTTTCTTCATAAATTGATCATTTTATGAAGTAAAGAGCTATTTGTCGATGTTTACAATTTAGAAAACATCATTTCATAAGAAAAAACATCATTTCATTGTTTATAAGAATCATATTAAATTTTTAACATTTTCTCATAAAAAATAATCAATATTCTTTGTTACGAGTAAAAAAATCCAAAAAAATTAAATTTTATTTCATCAACACTTTTGGTAAATAAGATTTAATTTTTATAATTGTCAATGATAGAAAATACTTCTTTTTCTTCAAAAAAAACAACTCATTTAATTATTAAATTAAAAATTTGGTGTACCGGTACACTCAAATATCTGGGTGTACCATAGAATTTGCCAAACAAATATATTACAAAATCAATTTCATTTCTTTTGCTTTCAGTTCTTAGATCTAAATCACTTTGCTAATTCGTTTCAGACATCTTAAAACTTTTATTTGATAAAATAATTTTGTAAAGATCAAACAGCGAAGTGGAGACTTCAAATTTAAAGGTCGTGGGTTTGAATCCCACTACGATCGTTTTTCTTTTATTATTCAAGACTTTCTCCATTTTGCATGTTTAAAAAAAAAATAGCTCTCATGCAAATGTATTGTATTTGTGATACAACTTAAACAAAAAAAATCAAAATAAGTTAAAAATCTGACAATTATAATCAAAACTTGTATTTTTCACATTTTGAATCATACAATACAATTGAGTGGCAAACAATAGAAATTATATCTAGGTATTTTTTTTACAAAAGGTAACTTATATTCTTTCATTCAACATAATAGAACTAATACAAGATGGAATCAAATCAAAAACATGGTGACTAGCATACAATCTTGACTCCTTTGCTAAAGTATGAGCGACAAAATTTGCTTGTCTCCGAATAAAAGCATTTTACAGCAGTTTCACATGTTTTATGAATAATAATTAGGTTAGGTTACAATGTTTGGATAATAATTAGCTAAAGGCATAAATGTGGTGCTCTTCTCTGTCAGTTGTCTGCCTATTTTTGTGAAGTTGCTTTTATAGAAGAATTCCGCAATTGCAAGGTTCCAAAAGGTGGGTCTTGAAATATGTTTGATGGCTATCAGCTAATTATCAGTGGGATGAGCATTAGTGTGCGTTTGGATTGGTGGTGAGATTGTCATAATCACAATGAACTACAACGATTTTATCAAAAGCTATATTTTGGAGCTTCACAAAATCGTGGTGTCGCTGATTTGACCACACTCTGCCAATCCAAACATACATGTCTCAATAGAGTTTAGTGAAAACAAGAAAAACACACTTTGATAAAGTGACTTTTTTTTTTGGCAAATAATTAGCTAGACATAAATGTGGTGCTCCTCTCTGTCAGCTGTCTGCCCATTTTGGCTATAATTTTGGAAAGTTGCTCTTACGTGAGGATCTCTCAATTGCAAGGTTCCAAAAGGTGGGCTTGAAATATACTTGAATGATGACCATCACTTATTTACATATGCATTACCTGAGGTTCTAGTGAGATTGACAGAATCACGGTGAACCACAACAATTTTTAGCAAAACCACGGTGCCATCGTGATTTATGGCCAAACTCTTTGCCAATCCAAACATATATGTCTCAAAAGATAATCCAGTGAAATCAATCTCTTTGATGAAAAATGTCTTAAGTAAAGTTTTTTGGCAATTAAGTAGCTAAAGACATACATGTGGTGCTCCTCTATCAGCTGTTTGCCTATTTTGGCTATATTTAATTTGTAAAGTTGCTCTTATATGAGGATCCCTCAATTGCAAGGTTCCTATTTGGTAGGGCTTGAAATGTTTGAAACATTGATTGCCTTTATCAAAAGTTTGGTGGCCATCACTTAATTATCACTTGGTGTATTCGTATTACTGAAACAAATTATTTGCGGTTAGTAGTTACAGCAGGGGTGATCTCAGCCCTTGAAAAAAAATTAAATTTTCTAGACCTCAAAAATTCCGTTTTAGGTGACAACCATTAGATTTTTTTCTAAGATATAAGTTTGCTCGAAATTCTGTTTTAACCGTCAACCATTGGAAAATCAGCAATCGAACTTTGTTTTTCGTCCTTAACCGAGTATTATAAGCATATTCCATATGTCACTTCTTTTCGTTTGTGTTGAAGATAAGTAGCAAATGCCTAAGAAAGAATTTTCACTTATGATGTTGGAGCATGGCCTTGTAATTATATTAGAGACAGTGAGAATTATTGTCATTACACTATCTCCTGTTACTCCGATCTTGAGTTGAAGAATATATGCACAACTTGGCTATTCCAGCGACCAATTTGATGCTTGCACACACATACATAAAAGTGTCAATATGTCCTCAACTTCAAATGCCAAGAATATAGAAATAAATCAATTGCGATAGTGTTGACTACCAAATTCTGTAGAAGAAAAGTGCTAGACTACCAAATTACATTAATACATGCAATGTAAAGACTGTTGGCCTGTGTTTAGCAAATTAAAGAAACACGGTGTCACCACATAGTCGACACACTCTGATTTTTAGCTTCTCTAAATTCACGTTGAATATATTATACATAGGAGAAACTCCCACATAAAGTGGATCCAAGTAGTGTTAGTAGGATTAGTCATAATTTTTCATATGAACTTATGACTCTTTAAACAAGTGTAGTAATGATAATAGAAGGTTTTGCTATTGAATTTGAAGGTGAACACCAAATGTTCATCAAAGTAAACATGAACATTACTTGAAACTTACTTCAAATTAAGTAACTATATGCATTAAAGTAAAGATGATCAAAATCAAGTTCACAGAAGACTTTAAACCTAGTAAATATTAATGTAGTTTGTCTAGACATAGTCCAACAAAACACAAAAACAACATAAAAGAGATAACACTTTTAAACACCCATACAAGAGCAAATAAAAAGCTGAAAGTTAAAAAACTTAAAAACCAGATTAAATGCTAAACAAAACTTAAAATCTAGTGGTGTCTTTGAAACTAAGCTAAAAGTATAATTTAGTCATAAGTTTAAAACTATAAGGAGGGTGTATTGGATTGAGATTTTAAGGGATTTTAAAATACTTTTTTATTATCAAATAGTTTTGTGGTATTCAATCAAGACTCTTTACAACTTAAAAAAAGTCTTGTGGTATTCAATCAAGACTCTTTGTCATTTTAAAAAAGTCTTGTGGTATTCAATTAAGACTCTTTATCACTTAAAAAAAGTCTTGTGGTATTCAAAATCATTCATATTTCTAAAGATTGTTTTATAAAATGGATTTTAATGGATTTTGTGGGATTTTCTAGTTAAATTTTAGCATGAAAAAGTCTCTCATAAAAACATGAGATTTCTTAGAATTGTTTTTTCTTTTAAGATTTTACTATCTCTCTCTACCCTCTCTCTCTCTT
>Ga0228711_1002587_pt1 | contig 27917 bp, 14 predicted proteins | sample MedpolnodulmetaG_2_FD_177996 | JGI IMG/M metagenome (GOLD analysis project Ga0228711, IMG submission 177996) | Root nodule microbial communities from Medicago polymorpha collected in Santa Monica, California, United States - brown nodules | ecosystem: Host-associated > Plants > Roots > Nodule... | reverse complement strand
TACACTTATAATTTTTGGTTCTTAAATATTGGTTCAAACAATTATTTCTATGAATTAAAATTACATAATTAAATAGTTATTCTACCTCATAAGACCCGTGCGGCGCACGGGTCATCAATCTAGTTTTACTTATTTCTAATATGAATAACAATGTTAAGAAATGTTGCTTAACCCTAATCTTGATGATTTTGGCTCCAAAACGATGCTGACCGTTGATTTCAATGTCAATTGAAATCAACGACTGATAAACCTTCTTTGAAATTAGTTGTTTTGAAAGTTACAATGCATTTATTTTAATCAGTTTCCAATGACAAATACACACCGCTCAATTCCAATGCATTGACACCATGAGAGACCCATTGTTATCGTTTTCATCTCTACAATCCTCTGCTCTCCCTCCCCTCCTCCATCGAGATCTTGGTTGATTTCTCTGTATCTCTCTTCACACCAGGTCGAATCTCCCTCTTTTCTCTTTTATCTTATTCTCTCTAAATTCATTCAATCTTCAAGTGGATTCTCACTCCGACAACTTCAACCTTAAACATCTGCTTGAGTCTTCACTGTGCTTTTCTTCCTTCCGTCCAACACCATCCATTCACTCAAATCATCCTCCGCATCTAAACCTGACATCGATGTTGTTGTTCAAGCACTAAACAATCTCAAACTCGAGAAATTGCTTCAATCACTGCTTTTTGGTTTCGGTAACGGTTCCGATTCGCATGAAGCTTTTCGTCAATTTGTTAACAACACGCTTGAACGTTGTTTGTTTTATATTCCGTCGTTTAAGAGTTGATTTCAAAGGTTAACAAATTCATGGATAAAATCACTTCCTCTCCGAAAAACCCTAACCTTAATGTTCTTCACGCTCTTATAACCATTCTTGAAACCCAAGAGCCCAAGTACGTTCCAACAATTCTCTTTCTAATTTCTTACCCGTTGATATATTACATGTATGTATGATTTAGACTTTGAATCCTGGACTTAATTTTTTGTGTTTTTTGTTAATAATAATTTAATTTTTGAAATGCAGATACATGGTTTGTTCATTCGTCCTCAACTAATGCATGTGCTGCCCATAACATTAGATGCCTTGGGAGTATAATTTTGGAATTAATATTTCTCCTTTTTAGTTTTTAGATTATTAAATTATTATTATTGAGGTAGTAATTTGGCTTTTGTTACATCTTATATAAGAAAACAATGATTTCTTTAAGTTAATATCTTTGAAGGTTCTCTCGAAAAATAGATACTAGACTGCGGTTCAAACCTAATTGTTTAGAATGCACACATAATGCTACCTGATACTATTGTATACCTATAATGCAGTTTCTTGCAGTCATGCTTTCCCTACTCATTCTTATATGTGTCTATATGTCCAAGACATGACTGCATTATAGGCTACTTCAATAAATGTGCTTCATGAAATGCTTCAATATTTCATTTTGTGATAGTATTAATTTACTGATTAATACATATTTTTATATTTGTATTTACTGTTTAATCTGATTTTATTGCTTCATGAAATTCTTTGGATTGTTTGGAAACTAAACCTTGCTTTTAATAGTATAGCATATCTTCGATGACTATATTAATTTATCTCCCATAGTTTCGAATTTTGGGTAACCTCTCTACCCTGCCTCCATTATCTTCTTTCACTCTAGCAAGCTTGCATGCGCTCCTTTTGTGATCTTAATTGTTATGCTATGTAAATTATATGGACTGAATTTGACGCGACTAGAGGCTAGGGATGGCACTTCAGAATTTTATCTGGATGGTTTTGAAGGTGCGTGTAGTTCTGTAATGCAATCATAGAAGGTTTTGTGGCTGAATCTTCATTTTCATTTGTGGAGGCCGTTTAGGACGAGGATTTTGAAGGTTTAGTGCAGGAAAATTGATGTTGGGATTTCGTCGAATTCGACTTTTGATGAATTGATTGGTGGAAATAAAGAATGTCAGGTGTGGACTCGAATTGAATTGTTTGTTTAGGACATAAAATATCTATATTGATGTGTGTAGATCTATTTTATTTTCAATTGATTTTTATCTCTTCCTTTTTTACATGATTTTGGTGATTTTTGCATTTGGTTGTGTTTTCTTTAGATAGCTTCTTATTCTTCTTCTATCTTTAATTTTGCTTTTGCTTGGTTTGCTAGATATATTGTTTCAAATGTGGCTGCTAAAGTGATTCCTGAAACTTGAAAAGCAATGTTATGTAAATTTGTTTAACTCTGTGATTTAAATCTTAAGAGAACAACACATTTCAAAAATATCTTAAATGCATTTTATTTTAAAGGTTTTAATGTTCGTTTTTAGTTTGTTTCAATTAAATACTCAGTAAGTATAACTTTCTTAGTCATTTCTTTGTTATTTTTCAGAAATTAGTTGCTCAAATTTTCAGAGAAGCCTAATGAAAAGTTTAAGTAGAGCACAAGTCTCTGTACCCTTCTTTGATTATTGTTTCTCCTACAACAACCACACAATGTGTTATATTGAGAGGTTCAAGCGACAGTTGTGCTAAAGGGGCATTCAGTGGCAATGGTATGGTAATGTATTCTCACTAAGGTACTTTGCTAATACGATCAATTGTCCTATGTTTGACTGGATGTGTAAGTAGGGTCCTATTAATAGTTTTTGATTGCAATTGACTGGTGTCGCTAAGAATTAGCAGGATTTTGGGACGTGTATTGATCGTTATGAGCTTTTGCAGGTTTGGAAAAGTGTAAATTGATAAAATATTTGATAGCAAATATTAGATTGTAATTTGTTTGGAGAACATGTATTGAAAATTTTCAAAGTTAAAATGTAGCTACTGTGATAAGGGATAAAAGAACTAAAATTAGCTAGGTATGGTGTTTCGCATGAACGAAATGTAAGAGGGACGCAATTGTTTTAATATAATTCTTACATTTCAGTGTGAGATTCTTTACAATACATACAATGACTCATGCAACAGATAAAGAAGGAAATTTTTGGGATTTGATTTTGTTATATTATCTAGCTGATTATGTCTTACTCTTGCTTTATTCTACTACCAATTTTAGATACAACTATTATATGCTGGCAATGACAAAATGAAATGTGTGTGATGCTTTGTAGGGAGAAAAAAAATGAAATTTATGTTAATGATTCTATTTGTTTATGCAGGAGTTAGCTAGCTAATTCCAATTTCTGAAGCACATTTATACGGTCTTGCACACATCCGACGCTTTTGATGGTCTATGATACTTACTTTAGGCATCTCAAATGACGTAATTTTACATTTCATGGCCAGCTTTGGGTGATTAATGTATAGAGCTGGACAGACCACTCCAAATAGTTTGTCAACAGGATCCTATCCCCACTTCAAATGAAGGCCATAGTTTTGCGGATGGATTTTGTTATTATCACTGCTTTTTATTGTAGTTCTCACAATATAGTTACTGCTATTCTATCTTTTTGTTAATAATTTTGGATTCGTAAGTTGTAAATATGTTTTAGCCTTATCTGTCTTTTGCTCTATAGCCCTGTAACAACCTTCTGTTATTAGCTTCAGTTTTCTCTCTTGTAACAGCACTTTAAACTCATGTAAATCTATATAATAGTGTACAGTAATTTAATGAATAGAATGAAAAATAAATTCCTCGTCGTTATTTTTCTCAATGGTATTAGGGATTTAGCGCCACTTTTGAAACCTTTAAGTACTCATCCTATGTTTTCTATTATATATATTTTTTTTGTAATATACATATTGGCTGGTCTGTGCCCCAAAGATGTTGTCTATAAAGAAAATTTTTGAAATATATAATCACTAATAAGGGTAAATGATATGATAATTGCAATTAATATCATATGAGTATTTTTGTACATTGAAGTAATATAAAATATATAGCATTTTAATTTTGTTTACTATCATAATTCCTGTTCTTTTTAGACGGTGAGAATCATGCATACCAATTTATACCAATTTTTTCTCTCAAATAACTCCTAGCTAATATTTCAATTGAGGTTTGTATGGTTATTCTTGCAGTTTGATACAAGTCTCGATTATATTTTCATGGCATAGAAAATTTACTATGATTTTATATGTAAAATTTTGAAAAATAAGTTGGCATACCATATTTTTTATAAAATCTAATCTCATCCTGATCTAATAGATTTAAATTCATGAGCGAATCATGCATTTGATGCTTCACACATACATGTATCTTATGAAATTTCTACTACATCCACATATATTTTGATGTCATCCCCTGCTTTATTATAGTACACACTACATAGTATATACTATATATGAACATATCCCTCACTTACAAGTCACAAACGAAAATGTAGGTTTTAGAAGAATCAGAAGGTTTCCAAGGTATTATTATTTTATTTCTCTTTGTTTTTACTTTTTACCTTTTGCGGGTTTGTTTTTCCTTACAAATAAGAAAAATGTATTTTTTTTCCTTATTTTCAGCATCAAACACTATTAGTTTTTCGTGATAAATAAAATTTAGAGGGAAGGGATGATGCCATTAGGGATGGAAATAGGCTAGGCCGGCATACAGGGGCCTATGGCCTAGCCTACGACTATATGATACAATATATAATCAAATTCCCTAAAAACTCATGCTAATTATCAAAAGAGAGTTTAATCTAATTGATATATTGGTTCGTTAGTCTATTAAAACTTAGATGACATTGCTTATTTAAAGATGTTCATATGAAATAGGCTTTTAAACATGGTAATAGACCGTATCAGGCTTTCAGAAGGCCAGACTCAGGCCTAAAAAATAAGACTATGACACGCCGAAGGCCAAACATAAGCCTTAAAAAAATTGGCAGGCCAGGCTCAGGCCGTCGCAAAGCCTAACTCGACCTAACCTATTCTCATCCCTAGATGCCATGGTTTATCTTCACGGTAGAAAGATCTAAGTTTTTTTCTTAAATGAAATATTTTAAGGCTAAAAAACATTTACCTTAGTTTTTTTTTACATGAAAGACCATAGTTTTTTTTAGACATGAAAGACTCAAAAAAACATTTATTTATCTCTTCCAAAGACGATAGTAGAGCTCTTGAATCTGAAATAAAACCTTTTCTTTTTACCTTTGTAGTACTATCTTTTTTTCTTTCACTAAATATAGATTTTTGGGTTAATAGTAGTCCTGTTGATTTGGCAAGTAGAAACCTATTTTTTAAATCTTGTTTGTGCAAAAGAATTGTACGTTCGTTAAAGAGTATTTTATTTTGTATTTTTGCAAAATAAAGAAAATACAAAAGAATATTTGAAAGCAAATGAGAGGCTAAATAAATAATTAACATTGTTGATGTTTTTCATCTAATTTTAAATTGGTAAATGATGTAATTTACAATTTTTCCATAAAATAACATAACATTACGAAATCTAATGTAATTACTTATAAAAAAAATAGTTATTTAATATATAATAGATACATAAAACATTCCTTCAAAAAAAAATTACTACATAAATGTAAGAGGTTAAAATTTACGTATTTTTTCAATATATAAGATTTATTCTCATATAACATGCATGACTCAAATAGTTGTATTTTATACATGAAAAATGGGAAAATATGTATTTTTTTTGCAAGATATATCGTTGGTTTGTGCATGTAGTAGGTGGTGGTATTTGTGATTGAAATGCATGACTCCTAAAATCATATTCAATACATGAAGTTGACTAAATCATAGGCCCTTGTCGATCAACTTGGACTATTCCTACTTCTAATTGCAGTTATGCCTTCACACGTTCAACTTTTGGATCGGTAGCGAGTGTTCGATCAAGTTATAATTAAAGCTTGATATTTTAAATTATAAGCTTGATTGCAGTTTTGGTCACCTATACTCATTATTTTGCACAATTGGTTTCCTTATTTTTAAATTTGATTGTTTTGATCTCTCTATCAAATATTTATTTTAAACTATGGTGATATATAAGTTTTAAATGAAATTTTATCAAATTTTTTTAGTATAAAACACGATTGAGAAATCAAAATTGTATTTTAAAATATGAGACTAAACCCACAAAATAGTGAAACTAGAGACCGAAATTATAATTAAACCTAAATTATAAAACAAAAATTAAAATCGATATTTTTTTAACAGTGTGATCAAGCCAAAGGTATTCCAATGTTGAGGATGTGTGAAATTCCCTGTTGCATGAATCCAGTTTTAGAAAAGAGTCCACGGAAAACGAAAAATGGTGGATTAATTATTATTTGTAAATTTTTATGTAAAGTTTGATTGGATAACGCTATCTTACATGTAAAATTTATTTAACATATAAATTTATTTTAAAATAAATTAATTATGAAAATAAGACATGTTAGTGATTGATTGTATGAAGGCTATGTAGGGTTTTTTTCTTTGTAAATCAAATATTCTCCGCGTGCAATTTAGTGATTGATTGTATGAAGGCTATGTAGGGTTTTTTTCTTTGTAAATCAAATATCCTCCGCATGATAGATTTGAAATCAAGACTTTGGTTAAGTTAGAAGAGATTTATGACATTTTATCTTGAGCATTTTTGGGTGTGAAGGCTACATAGTTGATCACCATAATTATTTTTGTAAGCAGGTTTACAACTACATGTGAGGCATTTATCATAGTTGATCACCACAGCTCACAAGCTCGTGCATGCGTGGACTTATAGGCAGCAAGCGGCGCCGCAGCCATTTCTCATGTTTTGCATTATTCATGAACATAGCTCCTCATTCGTATATAAATCGATCAAATAAATGGGGACACTTTGGAGTATATAATTATTCTACATATATTTTCCTGACATAAAAAAAATCTTGCATTTCTTTTCTAATGCGAATCCAGAGTGTTTTGTCAGAACTTGTTTTCTTAGGCATGTTTTCAGTCAGAATTTATGAACTATATACACGAATTGCTGGAGTTCATTTAATGGTTAATATCTTTCAACAAATTACGGGAGAGTTATGCCCCCTCAAAGGTGGTAATGACAATTTAAATAATTTTTATGTATCTGGGAGACTTCATTTAAATGGGATCATGGCGTAAAAAAAATCATTTAAAAATAATTTCAATGATTTAAATAAATTTCAAAATTTTCAAAATAAATTTCGAAAATGATGTGAGTCCGACATGACCCATGATCACAGTTTAAATAATTTTTGGCGGAAAAAATTTCAACAAAATTATTTTTGAAAAAAAAATGTTATTAGCAGAAAAGGGCGGCCTCTTGGCAATATTGTGGGAGAGTTATGTCCCATCAAAGATGGTAATATTTTCTTTGCAATTGTTATTGGGTCCGTTATCAACAAGGTCAAATTTAGATATGAGAGGGGTTTTGGAACGGATCGGACTCTAAGTTATGTTTGGTGTGTTGATTCTCCAGAGGTGAAAGAACATTTGTTTGGTAAGTGTGGTTTTGCAAGTGCAATTTGGTACAAGTTAACGTTATTTAAATGGCTTGGTGTAATTTTGATGGTACCAGGGAGGGAACCTATATACTTTGCTCCAAAGTTTTACTTCCATGGTTGGAAAGGGGAAGAGTTTAAGAGTTGTGTTGATGGTTTGACATACGGTGTTGTGGCTCATTTAAAAGGCGATGGACGCTCATATATTTAACTCAAGGATGTCTAAAATGGAAGAGGTGATACATTCAATTAAGAAGTTATCATCAGAATGATTTTGGGGTGATAAGTTGATCATTGTGTGCATCTATTATGAATGGTTCAAGTTTCTAATATATCATTTCTACTTAGGTAACATGATCATTTTTGGGTGTTATGTCTAGTTAGATTATTCTTTTGGGAGGGATGAAACTATTTGTACTTCATCATACTGTATGGATCTTGTACCACTTATATTTATCACATCTTATTCAATAAAACATATTATTTGCTATAAAAAACAAAAACCCTCATCTCAAAATCCCACTTACTAAGACCTAAGTCCCTTACTTATGTGCCTCCTATTAGGAGAATTCGTTATGGGACTTAGGAGCGGATGCATGTAGAGTGGAATTGGGGTTGTTTCCCCCACAAAGAAAAACAAATACCTTAAAAAAAAAAATATAATGTTCAATAATTTTTATTTTGACCTAAACAAATAGTTGTTGCATAATTTTATTTTATATCATTTATTTCTCTAATTTTCAACACTAAACACATCTAATGATACGATGATTCAAAATACATCATATTACGAAAATGAAACACCATCCTATATATTATAGACAATTTTGAGTTGTTTCCTTGTAGAATTGTGTAATTTGTAAAAATTTATAATATTTTGTTTCGTTTATGAATATATCAAACATAGCTTTTGTGTCGTTTCATATTTATAAGATAGTTCAACCTTTAATTTTATCAAATATAACATTGCATATTCAATCAGCTAACTTATTTGCTATCAATTATCCAATATTTGTTATCAAACCAAGACTTAATTCACCTATAGGGTTGATTATAAACTCCTATTACAAGAAAATGGGAGAGATAATTTAAGCTCAATAAATATATTAATTTTTCTTTGTGAAAGAGTTTGTTATTACAGAATAGTTGTTTATTTATGTTATTTTCGTTGTCATTGAATATTAAACTGTAACGTGAGAGGTAGTATACAAATAGTAAATTATGAAATATAAACTAGGAGTTGAGAGATGCGTGGGCTTTTGCGGTCTTGCAGTTGACATATTCAAGATCTGATCCCGAGGTATTCTCTCCTTCATATGGGATTTCGTACGGGGTTCATATTCCATGGTAATACATGATGTCACATTATCTGTTACATAAAAAAACTATAAGATATTATAATAATCCCCTGTGCATGTTAAGCCTTCTTGGATTATTTCCTACCTCTTTACACACTTTATATAAAAATTCAAATGAATCTTTTCGAATTGTTCTCCATTAGTAGGCACATGTAGCACGAGTACATCATTCAATTTTCAACAACAAAAGTGTTCTCTTTCTAAGCAAAAAGACAATATTACTCACTCGACTTATAAAGAGAGGAAGGAAATGAGAAGCATGCATGCGTTTTATATATGCTAGGGCCTATGAACCAAAGTGCAACAATAAACAGTTTGCCAAGTTGCAACTTTGCATTATTATCTCACAAGTGTGTGGGAACTTAGCATTAAACAAAGTTGTTAGACGGCCTAATTAGTGTAATTACGTACTCTAAGAGGATGAAAAAGCCTCAAAAAAATTTACGAACAATAATATAGACACCGCTAATTTTCTTGCACTTATTTAACATTTTATTTTATCTTTATTTCTATCTTCTTATCACACCACTCTCTTTATCTCTTTCTCCCTCAAGATGGGTTTTAGAAGTCCCCAATTTTTTTCTCTTTTTTAACGGACTCACTCAATTAATTAAAGATAATCATATTTAAAACATTGTTGAACACTAGATATTTATGGTAAATTTTAAGTACCTTAGAGTTTGGTGCGGTATCGGTATTCTGTAGGCAAACTTTGTTTAACATTTGAGTTTATTTTAAAATAAATCAATATAAAAATATGACATGACATTGAATAGTTTGATGATGGTACATATTCAACCAAACTTCATAAGTATCATTGTGTTCACTAATAATTATATCTCTCTCAAATGGAATTCAAATATTAGTTCATCAAGTTATGAAAATTTAACTTCTTTCAGTAAACTCAACCCATGATAAAGTCTTGTTTTTTATGTATGAAAATCGAGTATTCTCTACACGTAACAGCTGAAATTAATCTCTTGATAGACCCAAATGAGCGGCAACTTTACTATGCATATTTCAAACAATTGAAGGTGACCATGCGATGCTTTGAGGCTCACTTCTTTTTAAAACCTTGATTTGTTTGTTAATTACACAAAGGGCAATTAAAAGGGTCAATCACCCATGATGAAGTTGACTTGTACTAATGGTCATTTTTGTCTTTTTCCGTGACTAGAGGGCCAAAATAATCAAATATAGTATAGGGTGCCCACTGCCCTCCCTACACTTGTTAATTTTAAAATAGATACTTGTAGACTCTAATTAATTTAATTAGGAGTTCATTAAGAAGCTAAATAAAGTCAAAACTTAGATGCGTCCAAGTGTGTCCAAAGATAAGAAAACGTCTTTAGGTTTAGGACGATTGCATTGACTTTGGTGCCTTAAAAGTAGCGTACTTTTATTTATATATATCTTAAGAGAAGACAAAGCAATAGATTTTTCTTGTTCACAATGGGTAGAGAAGAAGAATCCAAAAAGATGGAAATTGATCTCTCTTTGAAGATAGATAGTGATGATGAGCGAGAAGAAGAAGAAGTAGATCGTGAGCTTGTTAAAGAGGATGATGAGAAGGAAGAAGTACATGAAGCTACAGCTGGTGAAATAGAAGATGATGCTTCAGTTATACAACTATCTTTGCAAGATGACACGAAAATAAAACAGGTATATATATAATTTTCCATTGAAGACAAGTAGATCCAAAAGCATAATTACCAATATTGATTTTTTTTCTTTCTTTGAGAGACCAATATTGATATTGTTGCTTATCTATTCTAAAAAAAAAATGAGTATTCCTTTAATGAGACAAATTTTTCACATCTCCACTTCTCACCATTTTTTTCTCTCTAATAGTATCTATGTTTGGGTTGAGTACCCCTTAATTATACTCTTCATCCAAAATTAATATTTTTTCTTTGTTTGTTCAAAGAAAACATTGTAATTTGTATTATTTTTTCTTGATCATATATTTTCTATATGTATTACTTGCTTATGTATATATGCATGTAATGTATAACTCTTGAAAAATAGGTCTCTAGGTAGTTTTAATTGTCTGTGAAAAATGATATATATGTATACTCTAAATCTACAGTTAAGTGCCTTAGAAATGGAGATGGAAAGTATGAAAGAAGAAAACAAAGCATTGAGGAAAGTGGTGGAACAAACAATGAAAGACTACTATGATCTACAAACAAAATTTTCAGTCATCCAAGAAAATAATAATAAAAGAAAGGTAAATTAAATCTGAATGTTAATTAATTTTCTTTATATATATAGTCTTCATTGACTATCTATATATCATCCCTATTTTGTTTAATATAATAATAATTGATAGAGATCTCACTTAGCAGGATCGTCAACTTTCTCTCTCACTACAAGACAATAATGCAACTACAAGTGGTGAAGGACCATCAAGATCAATTCATGAGATCTTTAGTCAAAAAATTCAAAGAACTCCATCTCCATTACCACCAAACAATATTACTGATGATGATAGTATAAGTGAGAGTGATTTGGGTTTGTCATTGAGGATGCAGACAATAAGCACGTGTCAGAGAGATACTGAGGGAAATAAAGAAGGCAAAAAAGAACAATTGGGAAGTTTTGAATCAGTGCAGAATAAAATGCAAAGGGTACATGAGGTGCCTAGTGTTACTACTACTCATGCTGCTTATTCCCCTCCTAATAGAAAGGCTAGGGTTTCTGTTAGAGCAAGATGTGAAACTGCCACAGTGAGTTCAAAGTTCTTTTTTAAGATTTGATTACTATATGATTTGATTTAAGACTTTTTTATTTAAGATGACACTAACTATTCTCATGGTGTTTTGAAAGATGAATGATGGGTGCCAATGGAGAAAATATGGACAGAAAATAGCAAAAGGAAATCCATGTCCACGTGCCTACTATCGTTGTACTGTTGCTCCAGGCTGTCCAGTTAGGAAACAAGTATGTATTTATTCATTCTCAACTATTTATTAATTTCATTTGGATCTTCTGCGGCGGCTGCACCGTGTATTGGTTGCAAAATCGTTGGATCAGATCTTGCATCCTAACCGAACACTTATGCAGTCGTTTTGCAGAAGATCAGATTTTTTTATTAATTAATTTAATCTTTAGAAGTAATATATTTTTCTTATTTTTGTTTATATATAGGTGCAAAGATGTATTGATGACATGTCTATACTAATTACAACATATGAAGGAACACATAACCATCCACTACCTGTTGGTGCAACTGCAATGGCATCAACAGCTTCAGCAGCAGCTTCATTTATGTTACTAGATTCAAGCAATCCTAATATTTCAGATTATGGTTTCACAACCCAACAATCCTTTAATCCTTACACTAATAATAGCTTTCACCACCCATTAAACCAATCTTCAAATATTAGAAGCATCAACCCCAATGATCCATCCCAAGGAATTGTTTTTGACCTTACCAATAATAATAGTAATGAACTCAACGAACAACGGCGATTTTCTACTGCAGGTAGCTCCAGCTCCAATATTTCAACTGATCAACCTCGTTTTTCTTGGATGCAAAACAAATACCAACAGCAGAGTAGTACTAGCAATGCTAATATTGCAATGAACAATTTTCATAACCCTAGAGTACCACTGGATATTCATGATAGGGTTTGGAAAGGATCAGAAGAAAATAATAACAACAATGTGTCTGCAATTGCATCAGATCCTAAGTTTAGGCTTGCTGTTGCAGCTGCAATTTCATCACTCATGAATAAAGAAAGCAACAACACTACTACTCATGGTAGCAACAATTGAGTCATTGATCATCAATCTCTTTTTGGGAATGGTAAGCCCAATATATGATTTTTTTTTCACTTTACAAAGAAGTTAATAATACTAATAATAAGTTTGTTTTGAAGACAAACAAAGAAGAAAGTAAATGTTATCATGTAGCAATATATTACAATAGTGGTTATTGGTTAACTAAGTGAGTTAAGTATTAGATTTTCAAATCTTCATATATAAACAATTATATTCCTATACAGAGGGCGGCTACTAGCTAATTCTGTTTCACTTGTAATCTGGCTTTTCTTGTTTACTGTTGTGAAGAGAAGTTTGTGTCATTAGCTGAATTAGATACAAAGGATTTATAACGTATTGCTTGTTTAAGTATATATTAGAAAAGCCTTTCTTATCTGGTTTTCTAGTCTTTGTATTAATGTACTCAAGTAGACTAAGTTGATAATCATGCGACATGCAAGGAAGAAATATATCTAGATCTCGTTTTTTCTAAGAGTGAAATCAATTTTATTATATGAAATGAGAGAAGTATCATGACCAACTCGAGAAAAGTATAAGAGATACTCGACCCTAGGGCTGACCCAAGCTAGATTTAGTTGCATATGTTTCTCTAGTTGAGTGTGTAAAGATGAAGGCCCCGTGCCCTCCTTGTCCAAACCGTTGGCCTTAGCAAAACTTAGATTTAGATTTTTAATTTTATTTTCATAAAACCTCGTGTAATTTTTATTTTATTTTAAAAGATCTCACAATACAGAAGTTGTTTTAGGCCTCTAAACATGTTGGATCGACCTTGCTCGATCCAAACAACACAATAAGATAAAAGAACCTAGTGAATCAAACAATCCAGAGAGTTTGACAACCTCTCATAAAGATTACAAGGCCACCCTTTTTAGCAAGAAACCATTTCCAAGAGACGAGTATGATAGCTTCAACAATATTTCTCTTCTACCACTAGCTCTTTTGAAGAAAAAATAACACCATTTCTAGCCTCAAATTTCACAGGCGATTGTGTGCAAAATAAGAGTAAGACCTTTCTGCGATACTTCCTGTTCCAAGGATATACTATGAAACATTCAAGAAGGGTAAGAAGATTACTGGCAAAGTTGTCATCGTTCCAATCCAATTGAAAATTTGGTACCAAACCGATCCTGTGAAACTACATTTGGAAAATGAGCGATTCTCCACACCTTTAGAACACCCGAAAACCAATCACACGTAGAAAGCGATCCTTCATCCGAAAATCCCTTTATGGCAAAGTCCCCGCAAGTGGTAAACCGACGAAGAAGAAATTGCCAAGAAAATGTGATAACATTCGAAGGAGCGTATCTAGCCCAAATAACTTTCAAGCCCCTCTGAATAGTACAAGGATTTGATAGTGAACATGTCTGACGGTTCAACTTCCCACTTCCACCTATCTTTATCGATATGAACAGAAGCCCAATGGATAAGATTCCACAATTCAGAATAGATTTCCTCTTCCCAACTGAAGAAGTGCATCCTCTACTAGAGCTTCCACGCCCAAACCCCATTGACCTAGGAACATATCTAATGAATATGAATGTTTTCATGAGTGACATAGTGAAGAACATGTGGAACACCTCACATAATTGATCTTACCCTATTCAAGTTTTATGCACAAAAAGGATTGTTTGTCCGTACCAAAACATTTATTCGCATGATTAATAAACCAACTTTGTTCAACCCCATCCCACCCCCACCACACACACACCCCAACCATCCCTAACTCATAAATACCATTCAACGAAAGAGATGGATACTTAAAGTGCAAGCTCAAATGAAGGACCGAGGTGGAGGTAACGTTCCCCCTACTTAGATTGTAAAACTTCCTTCCAAGGTGCAAAATTTTTACTTTTCAATTGTCGCCTCCATTTTTCAAGTAGTGTAAAATTGAAGATTTTTAAGTCTTTACAATCGCCACTCTTCTGCTTTAGGTTTGCAAATATCCTCCCACTTATAAACCATAACATTTTTCTTGTTATAGTTGATCCATCCCACAAAAATTGTATCTTAATCAATGTCTTCAACGCCTTTTCTTTACATTTTCAAATAAGAAAGATAAAATATAGGGATAGAAGTAAGAACCAAATTAATGAGAACCACTCATCCTTCAAGATTACCAAACTTTTTCATCCAACTACTAAGTCTTTTTTCGAAAACTCCGGACACCAATTTCCACATTGAGAACCTCGTCGTATTGACACCCACCTTAAACTTAAAAAACTTTGTCGTTGTATCGATGAAACAAGGATCAACATTCACACTAAAAAACTTACTCTTGGAAAAGTTCACCTTTAGGTCGAAAATCAATTAAAACTATCTTAAGATTGAATTCATCCACCACAAATTTTAAACACACACCTCTCTGATAAATAATGTATCATGCGCATATTGGAGGTTTGAAATCACCACATCCGAGTTTCCCACCTTGAAACCTTTCAATATCCTTGAGATCACCTTTTTCATAAGAGACCTCAACCCCTACACCTCCAAACAAAATATAATTGTGTCAAGGAATATCCTTGTTTGAGACCTTTTCATATATCCACTTGATCTATAGGAAGCCCATTCACAAAGAACTAATAGAACACCCTAAAACACACAAGCTTTCATCTAATTTTGCCATTTTTTACAAAATCCAAACCTCATCAATGTGTGATCTAGGAAACTCCATTTAACCGAGTCATACACTTTTTCTAAATCAACCTTGAAAATTAAGCATTCCTTCTTTGATCTCTTTACCAAATCCATAACTTCATTTAGAACCAACTTTCCATCCATTAGATATCTCCCTTTAATAAAAGCATGTTGTTTTGACGAAATTAGGAATCCATCATCGGTGTTAATCAAATCACTAAAACCTTGACCACAAACTTATAGAGACTACCAAGAAGGGAAATAGGACAAAATTTCTCAAGAGATTGTGGATCAAGGACCTTTCGGATAATTGTGATAAAATAAAGGAAAAAAAATTCAACATGCGAGCAATATGGTTAAGTTGGTCAAACTTTACTTTCACTTCTGACTTCAACAACCCAAAATGACTTAAGGAAAGCAAAAGTATAACCATCTTGTTCCAGACTCTTGTTCCCATTAACTAAAGTGACCATTTCTTCCTCCAAAAAGTTCTTTGAGAGTTCAAGATTATAAGTCTCGCTCACCATAGAAAACTCCAACATATCTAGGTTAGGTCGGTGTAAACTCCATCATAAAAAAATAGAGTTTGAAGAGGGAACTAAAACACAAATTAAGTTTGTCAAAGGATTTAATTTGTATGCATTGTTAGTGTAAAATTATTTTACACATACATCTAATGATGTTTAACAAATTATTGGATGCATGCTTTACACCAACAATGAAGTTAAACATATAAAAATTCAACTCTTTTGTGAAATTGCATCTGATGCGTCCAAAGATTTATAGCTTTAAAAAACAAATGAGAAATTTGAAGTTTGAATTCCAGTCCTTGTTTATCGCAATGTCCTTATTATTTGAGTATGCTCACAGGGACATGGTTGTACTCTAGAATTAGAAGGACATGTTTACATAGTTAAAATGACTTATTTGGTCTTATAATTTTTATTTTTTATTTTTTAACTTTAGTTATAGCCTTCTTAGAAGGACATGTTTACATAGTTAAAATGACTTAACTTTAGTTTAAAATAATAGTATATTACTTTTGCAAAACTTCCTTATACTGATAAGAAGTTTTTATATAATGTCGAGTTAAAAAAAGTAAAATGTTTATAAAATGATCATATTTGAAGCAGTAAAAAAAAAAAAGTATTTCTTATTGGTTAGGTTTATAAAATGTTATGTAAATAAATTACAAACTACTTAGTTACTTTTTATCTTATCTTTTTTTTTGGGCTACTACTTTTTATCTTATCTAGTAAAAGTAATCGGTCAGGCTTTATCAAATCAAATTAATCATAAAACGTAAATTTCATAAACAATAAGGGGGTCAAATATATGAAAATTGATGGATACACATTTGCTTAGGCTGAAAAATACATGTAAATTACTCAAATGTCCATCGGCAATTAACTGCGGAATTATGGAACCGGCTGCAGTTAACTACCGAGGAAAACTTCGGCAGTAAACTACACGATGAAAATTTCGGCAGTTAACTGCCAAAGAAACTTCAAACCTGTTTTTTTTGTTGACAAAAATCATAAATTGTCATTATTAATATTTATTGATTTTGAATGTTTCAATCATTATTTTGGTACATTTCAAACAATTGCAGTATTATACTTATGCATATATATCTTAATAAGAATATCATTTAAATCTTGACCAAAAAAATAAAGAGCATTTAAGTCCTCAAAAAACATTTCAATGAGTGTAAAAATTAAGCATTTGAATATTGTTTTGCAAATTACTTAAATAAATAAAAAAATCGTTGTGCACAATTATTTTAATGTAGAAAATATAACAACATACTATACCTTAAAAAAAATCGTTTTGCACAATTATTTTAACGATTTTTTTTTATTATTATTATTTAAGTAATGTGCAAAATAATATTCAAATGCTTAATTTTACACTGATTTAAATGTTAATCTTATTAAGATATATATGCATAAGTATTATACTACAATTGTTTGAAACGTAATAAAATAATGATTGAAACATTTAAAATCAATAAATATTAATAATGATAATTTATTGTTTTTGTCAACAAAAAAAAACAAGTTTGAAGTTTCCGCGACAGTTAATTGCCGAAGTTTTCCTCGATAGTTTACTGCCGAAGTTTTCCTCGGTAGTTAACTGCAACCGGTTCCATAATTCGGCAGTTAACTGCCGAGGGACATTTGAGTAATTTACATGTGTTTTTCAGCTTAAACAAATGTGTATACAACAATTTTCCAAATATATACGATACACGATATTTATTAATTGACCTAAATTTCTAACTAAAGGACGGGCCCAATCCTTGGTTTTGCCTTTTTGTAAAAAATTATGCTCTTCTTTCATTAAAAATTGGTCACTCTCAACCAAACTTCCGAATATACTCCTGCGTGACTTAAGTCATGAGTTAAGTTACACAGGGGTAATTATGTCTTTTCAGTTGGGAGCGAGCAAAAACAGTTTGGAGAAGAGCAGAATTATTTTGTAAAAGAAAAAGGATAACTGTTAGTTTTTCTTCTTTATTCATCGTTTTTCTTTTTTGTGAAATTCTTTTTCCAAACTCCAATCTTCTCATGCGGCTTTCAATTTTCACATTTTACCTCGTTCAAATTATATAATTTGAATTGTAAATACATGGTTCATGTTATATATTCTGAACATACCAATATACATACACATTTTCCCTCGTTTCCAGTTTTCTAATTTTAACATACACCCCGCCCCCACACCCAAAGTGGTCATCATTCCTTTACCAACTATGATTGTCCCTTTGGGACCGCCCCTACAGAAGCCATTTTCTGGCAGCTTTTTTTCTATTACCTGACCCACAATTCCTTTGATTGTGTTTAAGTACTAGACTTTTTTTTTTGTTTAGTTAAATTAACAAGATAAGCGGTCTTGTGACTATCATTTGTTTAGCTGAATTATATGTTATATTATGTTCTACTTTCTCATATTTTGTTTAGAAACGGTGGACACAAGTTCAAGAATTTGTAAAATCATATGTGCATGTTTGGTTCAAATTATGTAAATCGAATAATATTTTACCCGTTTGATTTATACTATTCATAACTTGTCAATATACTAATACCCAAACTAGGTAAACATTTTGCGATAGAAGATTTGAAAAATTTCAAATTCTATAATCCAAATCAGTCAAACTCTCTATCCCTTATTTACTTTTTTAGAGGGTTTGACCATATAAACTGATTTTATAAAAAAATAAAATCTATTTGTCAAACCCTCTATCCCTTACTATAGATTTTATGTACTGTTCAATCTATAGTAGAGTATTTTTTTTTGGTAATACCTATTCTATTTTGACTTGTTAAAAAAAGATATTTACGCTGCATTATGGAGCCCTATTTGTGTGGTCCATAATGCACTGACAATTTATATAGTCCACAAACGCACCGAAACTTTCATAAATTAGTTTGTTTGGTTCATTTGCATTCCACACCACATAACCATGAACACGTCAAGTAGAAATGAACCTTAATCTAGTTGTAGTTTACTACAACAGGGTAAAACCCAATATGTTCAGGGCCTGTGATGATGTGACATTGTGTCTTTAAGAATCAACTGAGCCAAATGAATATTTGTCTCAACCACGGAGACATAAGAACGGTGCTCAATATTGAGTAATTTCGTTCGTCGATCAACTCAAATGAAAGTGTTATGTTCACCCATATGAAACTTTAAAATGACGTCGACGTAAGGACTATGTTTGATTTCAAATCAAACATAAAATTCAAATCCAATCAAAATTGTAAACTAATTTAAAAGTTAAAAATATACAAAACTAAATATTATCGATATTTTTCAATCTTCTAATATGAAAATCGTTCATATCAAATATCATATTCTTTTTTCAATCATGAATCAAACCAATCCAAAACAAACCGCATAGTAAATTTTAGGGTAGTCATAACAACACTCACTAACATGTTTTCTCTAAATCTCATTTCCCAAATGATGAGACACAAATAAATTTCATTCAATAATCATGTCCATTACCACAAATAGCACGTAAATAAAAAAAATGAAAAAATTAGGCATTAATCCAAATGGCAAGAATACAGACAAACCAACTGTAAAACAAACGCAGAGAGATAAAGTAATCCAATAATTTCTGTCCAATTTCCTTCCATTAATTCAGTAGCAGCCATACAAGACACAGTGACACAGAAGAAACATCCACGAAACAACACAAACAACAATGGAGTGGATGCGAAAAACCAAGACGAAGAAGAAACCACCGCCGCCACGGTTGCAACGATCCAACGCCAAAAAGAACATCAACTACCAACTCCCCCCCACTGTCTCTACCACCGTCTCTTCTCCAACTCCACCTTCCGATGAAGAAACTAGTCTCCGTGTATTAGGCATCGACGGTGAATTCGACCGTATTTTTCAAAGCTTGGGTCTTTCTGGGCCGGAAGATTTTTCTATTCCGACCCATGATTGGGAAGCTCGAAAGATTCGTTCTGTTAACCTTGATGATGATGCACCTTCGGTTGTTGTTTTGAGGGATTCTCCTTCTTCTTCGGGTGAAGTTGATGTTAGAGATGTTGTTGATCCGGTTAGGAATGGTGAAAGGAGTATGCTTTTTACTGATTCTGGTTCTTTTACTACATCACATGATTATGATAGTGATGGTGGTGGTGAGAGGAGTTTGTTTCCTTATACGATGTTTAAACCTGCTTTTTCTTCGTGGCAAAAGGGTTGTGTTCTTGGAAAGGGTTCTTTTGGAACTGTTTATGAATGCTTCACTGAGTGAGTATTGTTTAATTTAACTAGTTGTTTGATCATTTTTGTTTGTATGTGATTTAACTTTGTTCTGATTGTATTGTAGTATTAAATTTATTTGCATTGAATGCTACTAGTTAGGTAATTAATGCACACAAATGAACATCCAAGTCACTCTAGTTTACCATATGCAAAACTCAAGTACTTAGGAAAAGCATGCCAATTTAGTGAATGTGAATAAGGATGGTTTTAGAGTTGTTTAGTAGGATCTGTGAAAATCGTGTGTGTGTCTAAGCCATCGGTGCTCTATAAGAGTGGATTTTGGAGACTTTCTACATTATAAATTAGAGTAGTTGATATTGTGTCGGATGTATAGTAATTAATCACTGAAACACATCTTTTGTTCATCTTAGCTATTTTGAAGTTTTGAATAACTTGATATCAATTGGTCTGCTAGTGGTTTATACTTTATCCCATTAGCTTAGAGCAGAAAATAATCTTCCAATGTGACCTTCGATAGTTGTTGCATAAGAGGGGATCATTTAGAATATATCACTGGAGTTTTTATTTGAAACAATATCATTGAAGTTAAAAATATTAGAAAGTTGATTTATATTGGCCGTTGGTTGGCTTTGATTATTGACAGCCATGGTAGTGGAACACCTATAGATTATTTAGGAAGGAGACTAGGAGAGTAGATCCGATAGAGGGTAGTCAGATTGCTAGAGGCAGATGAATACCTAGAAAAACTGTAAGCCATACTATTAAGAAAGGCCTAGAAATTAACGAGTTTGTGTCGTTTGGTCCATGTAGCTGACCCCTAGTTAGTGGAATAAGGCCCGTTTGTTGTTGTTGTTGTTGTTGTATAGTAGTGGGAATATTCTCTCTGTATCCATAGCTGATAACTGGTAAAACACAACATCTCGTTGTGTTATATCAATCTTGTTTTAATGACCATTAAGTCATATCTTTTAAAGCTTTTATAGTTTGCCTATTTTGACAGATGAAATATGCATTTTCTTTTCTTGCAGTGATGGATTCTTTTTTGCGGTGAAGGAGGTGTCTTTGTTGGATGATGGTAGTAGCCAGGGAAAACAGAGCATTTACCAACTTCAGCAGGTGGGAGGACTTAGTCTTCCAATTGAATCTTATGAATTTGTTCATTCCATCTTATTTCTTATATGTTAGTATTTTTATGTCTAATCTTTCTGAACTTCCTTTCAGGAAATATCTCTTTTGAGTCAGTTTCAACATGATAACATAGTTCGATATTATGGCTCAGACAAGGTATGTTCTTATCTAGTGTGCATTCCGCTTTTATTCTGCTAGAGAATTATTGTATTTTATGACTGGGGCATGTCAAATAAGCATTTTGCAAGTTCATTGGACTTTGATTTCCTTTTAATGATGGTTGACTTACTATATAATGCCTAATTACATGTTTTTCCGGAATTGTAGATTGTGCTTATTGATGAGTACATAAGTCTTTGTTCAGTTATAAATTTAGATTAAATTCCGATTTTAGTTCTCAAATCATAATTTTTTGACTTTGAAATAGCTCAGAAGAAGCTATGGTTTTGAGATGTCATGCAATGATCAAAATTCATTTTAGGGCCAATTTGATGTCACGGATCTTTTGTACACCAAATTAATATCCTAATGTTTTTTAGGACCAAATTAAGGATTTACTCAATTTTTTAATCCATTTCTGTTCCCTAAACAGCAATTGCATTTCTATTGTTTTTATCTCCTTCTCTTAGCTATTTATATATTTATGTTTTGGATTTCTCAGAATGAAAGCACGCTGTTTATATTCCTTGAACTTGTGACAAAAGGGTCGTTGGCCAGTCTTTATCGAAGCTATCACCTAAATGATTCTCAAGTTTCTGCATACACAAGACAAATTTTAAATGGCTTGAAGTATCTTCATGAACGTGATGTGGTCCACAGGTAACATGAGTGAATTTGTTATCATGATGCAATTCAATAGCTGGGTCTACAACAATAGCGATTTCTTTTCTCTGAATTCCACAAGGAATCTAGCTGGTTTTTAATGTTATAGGGAAATACATTCTTGAATGTTTTCGATAATAAAGGAGGCTCTTCACAAGTGTGTCTGTGTGTGCATAAAACTAGAATCTTGTTCCAGGTAGAAAGTGGATGTCAGGGGATATCCTACAGGGTTATGATTGACTTTTAGAAACCCAGCCTCTATAATTTCTTTGGAACTTATTAAGCTTAGTGTTGTTCATGATTTTCAAAGTATATTTAGGTGTCGAGATTTTGGTCTTGCACTTCAATTTTAATTTATATCTACAACAACAGTAAATCTTTTTACCCAATAATTTGCTTCTAATAATCTTTTTGCAGTGATTTTTTTTTTTCGATATGAAAAATGCACAACATTGAATATCACTGCAAAAAGATGAAATTTGGTTGCAGTGCTTGGTAATTGATTTCTGATTTATCTTTAATTCACATTGATTTACCGCACTCTAATATTTTTAATCCAAATATTACATTTTAAAGGGATATCAAGTGTGCTAATATACTGGTTGATGTAAACGGTTCGGTCAAGCTGGCAGATTTTGGGTTGGCAAAGGTAATCTTCAACAAAACTGAAGTCTTACCGATACACAGTCCATATGCTGGTTGCTCGAAATCATATAATTAATAATTCTTTTACCTTCCCAGGCAACCAAATTTAATGATGTTAAATCAAGCAAAGGCTCTCCATACTGGATGGCTCCTGAGGTTTGCCTCTGCCCTTGTATAATCTTTTTGAAATAATACCTTCAAGTGAGCTTTTAAATTGACTGAGAGAACTTTGAATTTGTTGACATTAGGTTGTTAACTTAAAAAACCAAGGTTACGGGCTACCAGCTGATATATGGAGCTTAGGGTGTACAGTTTTGGAGATGTTGACGAGGCAGCCACCTTACTTTGATTTAGAAGGAGTATGTAACGCTTATTATAATCTTCTTAAGTTTGCTACTTTCCTAATTCCATTGCTGTTTTTGCTTTTCCACTCCTTCAAATCACCTTATGAATATTTAATATTCGGAATTTAGTTTAGTTGGCTGCTATGTCTAGAATCATTAAGTTAGATATACTTACTGTACTTGCTTTTCCAATTGGATAATGGGTGATAATATGCACATATATATTTTTCTGTCACTACAGATGCAAGCAATATTTCGGATTGGCAGGGGTGAACCTCCACCGATTCCTGAATCTCTATCTGCAGATGCCAAAGATTTCATTCTTAAATGTTTACAAGTTAACCCAAGTAAACGCCCAACTGCAGCTCAGCTATCGGATCACCCATTTCTAAGGAGAAGATTAAGCTCAGCTTCTCCACGTATTAATAACAATTTTCGGCCTTAAATGCTCATGATCACTTCCTACATTGGCACTGAGAAGGTCAAATTTATCCTCTATTTCTCAAGTTAATCGATACACATCTTGGGGTTTAGACCGGTGGAATATCCAAGAAAAGTAGTGTGGGTTTGCATAATATGCATTGGAATTGGACCTCACAACTCTCACCAGTTTGTTTATCCCTATCACATCCTGTATTGGCCCACCATGTTGATCCCATGCTGAAGAGAAATTCACCAAAAGGCGAGACTGCATTAGCAAGAGTTCCACGAAGCTAAATTTTAACCGTCACGCCAAATTAGAAGAAGCAATGGCTCCTTATCTTGCAGTATGGATCTTTTGGATTTGTCTCCTCTAATGTGAGTAGTTAGTAAAGTGAGAAAATCGATGGTCGATATTGTAATCGCCCATGATTTGACATGAATATATTATCAACCATTGATTTGTTTATCAACAGTTGATATTACTCACTTTACTCTCTAAAGTGAGTTGCTCACTTTAGATGAGCATTGTCCGGATGTTCTTATGATTGGAAGGGGAATTGGAGAATTAAGGAGGAGACGGGCTCTTCAATTCCAAGCAGGTGATCATTCCTGTACAGGGTAGTCTGCAGAGATTGATAATTTGCAATGGGCGAGCCGCCGTGCCCAGTTGGTCATTTGGTGCAGAGTTGTCGAATATTTCAGTCATATTGCTTCTATGGTTGCTTTTAAAAGTTATGGTTCTAATTCTAAAGCAATGGTTGTTGCAGTATCTTCCTATATGCTCACATGATTCTATCAGCGGCTCTTATTCATGTTATTGCATGGAAATCCTACATTCACTTGTATTGCAAGGTGGTTGCTGATACTTGGTCATGAAAGGTGGTGCTGCTGCTGTACAAGTGTTGTGTTATCTGTGCTATTAAAGCATGATGTTTTGCATGATTTTTTTGGTGCAATTAAACTGTATATAATTGATGCACCTTTTTTTCCTAGGAAACTACAATAATTTTATCTAGTTTTTATTTTGTGAATTGATTCTTGTATCTTTAGAATAATTTTATTTTTTTTACTCAAGTGTAGGTGAAATTGTACTTTTTGGCTTTATTGTTAAAAATGAGGAGCTTGTTATATTTGTCTTTTGCAAGCTTATATGTAATGGATTGTTGAAGCTTAGTGACATGTGCTTGTAATCATAGCTTCATGTTATAGTCAATATTATATTAATCTATGGATCTTACTGTTAGTTGTATTTGCTTGTTGTTGCTCCTTTTGTATCTTACCACGTTGTTTCCTTCTGACGACTTATATGAATCTTATACTATATTTTCCACTTGTTATTCCATTTATTTATTGCTAGATGAACTATGGTCTCTCAAACTAAATGTTGGAATAAGACATCGAATCTCACCACCAACCCCGTGAATTTTTAAACGACCACTTTTCTGCATGAAATACCAAATTCAGATTACTATATCTATAGTTAAGAAGATGATACCACATACATCACTGTCACACAGGTTTTCATTTTCATTCTCTTAGAAGACTCAGGTTGAATAAAACAGAAGTTTTCATTTTCTTAAAAGATATAGGTTGAATAAATGGTTAAGTTGTACTCTGGCTTTATTGCTAAAATTGGGCAGCGTGCTATTTTCTTTTTCTTTTGCAAGCTTATCTATAATGGAATAGGTGGAAGCTCAGTGACTTGTGCTTATCTTCATTTTATGGTTAGGATTATATTAATCTGTTATTTAACTTTGTTGGTGGTCTTTGCTGGCTGTTTCTCCTTTTGCAATCTTATTCTATTTCTTCCACTTGTTATTTTATTTATTTATTGCTGGATGCACATGTGCTTCAGGTTTCTTGAACAGTTGAACTAAATTATTGGAATACTTACCACATTAACTTTAGATGACTACTTTTCTGCATGAAACACCAAATTCAGATTACCAGAACTATAGTTAAGATGATACTACAGACATCATTATCAGAGAAGATTTCATCTTAAAAGATTTAGGTTGAACAAATGATGATTTTTCACCCTAAACCATATGCAGCTTTAGGCTTGAAGACCTGATAATAGTTAATCCAAGAGTCAGCTTAATGAATTCAAGGTTTGTCTTGTTTCAAAGATCTGTTGTATCTTAAACTTTTTAAGTTTAAAAAAACGATTGCAAATTTCATGCACGTTACCCCAACTTTTGGATCTTAAATAAGTGAACTCTGACTACTAAAAATAGAGACTTGTTTTTTCTCAATTTGCAACCTCTCATACTACACACAACACTGTCATAATATGCTTCTAACCTCGTATTTAACTGTTGTTGCTATTATTGCTTTGTTATTTTCTATTACATCTTATGCAGCTGATAATAATCATGAAAGCTTCATTCAATGCCTTGAAAGTTATTCTAATCATAATTCCACTTCAATCTCAAAGTTTGTGTACACCCAAACACACTCCTCATACTCATCTATACTCCGGTTTTCTGTTCAAAACCTTAGATTCACATCCAACACAACTGCAAAACCCCTTGTCATTGTGACACCTCTTGAAATACCAGAAATTCAAGCCACTGTAATCTGTTCCCAACGCCATGACATGCAGATTCGAATCCGAAGTGGTGGCCACGACTATGAAGGTCTGTCCTATGTTTCTGAAGTTCCATTTGTTGTCATTGATCTCATAAACCTTCGAGAAGTCCAAGTAGATGTAGAAAAAAGAAGTGCATGGGTTCAAGGAGGGGCAACTGCTGGCGAACTTTTGTACAAAATTAACCAAAAAAGCAAAACACTTGGCTTCCCTGCAGGTATTTGCCCTACTGTGGGTGTTAGTGGACTTATCAGTGGCGGCGGCTATGGATTCTTGATGCGTAAATATGGTCTTTCGGCTGATAATATACTTGACGCTCACATAATTGATGTGAATGGTAGGGTTCTTGACAGAGAATCAATGGGTGAGGATCTGTTTTGGGCTATTAGAGGAGGTGGAGGAGCAAGCTTTGGAGTTATCATAGCATGGAAGATAAAACTAGTTCATGTTCCATCAACTGTGACAATATTCAGAGTTTCTAGGACACTGGAACAAAATGCAACCAAGCTTATTCACAAGTGGCAGTTAGTAGCAAATAAGCTTAATGAGGACTTAAACATTAGGGTCATTTTGGAGAGGGTGAATACAAGTACTCAAACAAGGAAACTAACAATAAAAGCCACATTTGAATCCTTGTATCTTGGAGGTGTAGATGGACTTATCCCCTTGATGGAAGAGGAGTTTCCAGAGCTTGGTTTGGTTAGAGAAGATTGTACTGAGATGAGTTGGATTGAATCAGTTCTCTACCATGGTGGTTTTACAAGTGATTTTACAAGTGATCAACCCCTTGAAGTTTTGTTGAATAGAACTCATGGTGGTGTGTTGTTTTTCAAGGCAAAATCTGATTATGTGAGAGATCCTATTCCTGATATTGGGTTAGAAGGGTTGTGGCCAATGTTTTATGAAGACGAGGCTAAATCCGCGGTGTTGATATTCACTCCTTATGGTGGAATAATGGATGAGATTTCGGAGTCTGAAATTCCATTCCCACATAGAGCTGGAAACATTTACCAAATTCAGCACCTAGTTTTTTGGAAAGAGGAAGGTGATGAGGTAGAAAGAAGGTACATAAATTGGATTAGAAAACTTTATATTTATATGGAACCTTTTGTTTCAAAGTCTCCAAGAGGTGCGTATGTGAATTATAGAGACCTTGACATTGGGGTGAATAATAACAATGGATACACAAGCTATAAGAAAGCTAGCATTTGGGGTGTTAAGTACTTCAAGAATAACTTCAAAAGATTGGCAAAAGTGAAGACCAAAGTTGATCCTCTAAACTTTTTCAGGAGTGAACAGAGTATACCTTCTCTGTCTCGTTTTGGTAACATAACAATAAGGCATAATACATTGCCTTGTGAAGAAGGGATGCAATTATTAGAGTTCCCTGGTGCTGTACATATAAAATAAGTTGCTTTGTGATTTCTCTTCTATAATATGTGTATCTAATTTGAGAAATTTATGAAGTGAATCTTGATGTCAACCTCTTTTAATAATTAGTTAGAAAAATGAAAAAGGTGTCTGTAAGAAGTAAAATATAAAGTTTTGTTGTATAAATGATTTGGAAATTAAGTCTGATGATTTTCTTGAAGTTATAAATTTGTTTGCATAGATATAATATATTGTAACAAACTGTATTTTGATATAGAAAATGCATAACATTGAACCACTTCAAAAGATGAAATTTGGGCATGTAGTTGATTTATGATATATCTTGAATCTTGAATTCGTTACATTGATTTGCTACATTCTGCTAAGTAGGTTTTTAGGTGTGGTTTTTTTTAGTCTTTTGTGTCTTCTACCCGTTTGGTGCACATGACAGGAAGATAGGATATGATAAAACTATCATATCCTGATTCAATTCGATGTTTGGTGCACCAATAAAAAAGAATAATTTATACTTATTTCTTATCCTATCCTATTAATCCTATTTTTATTCTTGATTTTTGCTGGGTTAGCAACCTAATAGCAACAAAGCTATCAAAAGCGCCTCTTTTGTTCCTTGAAAACCTCCTTCGATTCCTACGATAGCAATAAACTCCTTTTTTTTCATTTTTTTTTTTTTTTTTT
>Ga0228711_1002585_pt1 | contig 27921 bp, 19 predicted proteins | sample MedpolnodulmetaG_2_FD_177996 | JGI IMG/M metagenome (GOLD analysis project Ga0228711, IMG submission 177996) | Root nodule microbial communities from Medicago polymorpha collected in Santa Monica, California, United States - brown nodules | ecosystem: Host-associated > Plants > Roots > Nodule... | reverse complement strand
CTAGGTTAGAATAATCTTCTATCAATACTTTTGTTCTAGACATGGAACTTAGGTTGGTAATCACTTTGAATATTGGAACTTAAAGCTTTGGTATCATTGTATAGTGCGAGACATCGACGATACAATCGACTATTTGACCGTTTAATAGTGCGAGACATGGACAATCAAATGATCCAATAGAGATCACGATATCATTTGAACACGAATGATGTTGTTGAGCAATATGTGATAATATCAATTGATAGTTAGAATCCGCAACCCAAATCCGAGAATACGTACGAGTAGGTTGATGAAGTTTAATTCCAGCATATTTACTTCTCTGTTAACTCTCGTCCCGTTTATAAATTCTTAGTTGATAGTTTATGAAATAAAATACCCGACAACCCTAGCTCAGAACGATATTGATTGTTGAACGGCTTAGAATATCAAACCAGTTCCTGTGGAGACGATAACATAAATACTTACTTTTGTTGCAACAACAATATCCCAAACTAGCATCTCAACGGTTGATGCTCGACGACCACCATCATCTTGACCTAAATCATAATGTAAATGTAAAATTGGTTTACATTGCGGTACATAAGTATAGTATCTTTCTTATAATACGAGTGCAACTTTTTCTTCTTTTTGTATGGCAATAAATCTAGATTGAGACACACACTTCGCACACGATCACGTAAGATTACCAATTTCATTGAAAGATTTATAGTAAAATTTAAATATTGTCTCCTTGTTACAAGTCGTAACCAATGAGCAAAATGTCTATCCGTTAACCATAACAATTTATTTTTAGTATTATCTATACTAATATACTATGTATAAAGAAAACTACTCTTTCAACACTTTTGGATTGAATTTTTCTTTTTGAAAATGCCCTCAATTTTCTATATAAATAACACATGTAAAAAACAGATTTATACTATATATATAAAGAAAACTACTCTTTCAGCACTTTTGGGTTGAATTTTTCTTTCTAAAAATGCCATCAATTTTCAATATAAATAGCACATGTAACAAATAGATAAGAATAAACTTAAATATTAAAAAAATGTAACAAACACGATATGAATATATATATAAGTCTGTTTTTTCTTTATCATTTAAAAAGTGTAACAAACTAAATAAAAAGTGTAGCAAACTAAATGAGTATATTTAGGTACCGTTTGGCCCGAGTTTTTTTCAGCTTCTCTATATTTTTAAGGAGAAGCTAGACCAAACACAATATCAATAAAGTACCTTTGAAAAAAGTACTTTTTCTAGAATGCATAAAATTGAATGGATTGAGTTTTAACCAAAAGTTGTTGAATGCTACTTCAAAAAATTATTTCTCCGCAATTTATTTTACAAACACCTCTCTTCAACTCACGCTGACAAATTTTTCTTTTATTTTTAATATTATATTTCAATTTACTTTTTTCTTCCATTTAATTTTCTTTTATTATTTTGAACCGGTCCATATAATTTTTTTAAGGAGGGTCCATTTAATTTTATTATCTATTTTTGAAGAAACTTTATTATCTTTTTATCACTTATATATTTAATTTCAATATCATTCAATTATCACAACCTCGCAAATATTTTTATTCATGTTGTCATTGAATGACACCAAATATTTTTATTCCCTTTCTTCAACCTCACAAATATACAACGTTTAGAGTAACACTTTATGTCTGTGTGTCTGTTTTTTTGTTACGCTAATGCATATAATTTTTTTAGTGTTGTGTAATCCGTATAATTATTTTTATAAAATTTTGATTTTAATTAATAGTAGATTCCTAAAAAAATTATACTTATATATATCTTACACATTTATATTGTAACAAACTATGCATATCTTTTTCTTATTTAAAAAACCAAGCATATCTTTTTCAATGACACCAACAATGTAACAAATATAATATCATATAATATAATATAAATTCTTATCTTTTTGAATGACAACAAAAATATGGTATTCTTATAACAAAATTTGTTATACAATATAATTGAAAAAGAAGAAACAAACTATTCACAATATTTTAAACATTTTTTTATTTATTATGTTAATTCATAATAAATTCAAAGTTTTGTCCTCGCGAGCTTAACTCAGTTGATATAAACAATGCATAAATATATGCAAGGTCTCGAGTTCGAACCCCGGACACCACCAAAAAAATAATAAATTCAAAGTTTTGTACAATATTTTGCTAAACAACTTTTAACTTAAAAATAACTTTAGAACTAAAAAAAATAAAGAAACCAAACAACTTTACCTATTTCTTTAAAGAGCTTTATTTTAACTTTGTGCTTTAAAGTAGCTTTTAGACCGAAAAAAAGTCTGGCTAAACGGTACCTTATACTTAATCCTCTTTTATTATTCCAATTATACTCTTAAACAACTTTTTCTATAATAAAGATCGTTGTCGGTGTTATTGAAATAGATAATCATGTTTAATTTGGTTTGCCCATAACTAGAAAGCAACAAACATTTATATTTTTAGTTTTAATCAAAATTAAAATTTTATAAAAAAACATAGTTCATAATTTTCAAATTTTAGCGCAATAAAAAGAGCGGAAAGATGGGCACGTGTTAATATTTTGAAAAGGTTGACACGAGATAAACACATGTTAGTTTAAATGAGTTTAATTGGTTTTTTTAAACGCTGTGAAATAGTTATTTTTCTTGTATGTGATGGGAAGAAGTATTCATTACTTTTTCTTTATTGACACGTGCTCTTATCATTATATTTTTTAATTTCTTACGAGGAACACGTAATTTTTATTAAAGTGACATTGAGATTATTTTACAATTGTGTAAGACTAAATTCTTGTTATTATACTCTATGCGATTGATCAGGTTTATAGATTTGAAGGTATATGACCGACTATTTTGCCTTCACTTGAAAAAGAACGTTAGAAATTTCTTATCTCCATTAGTTTAATTATTTTATTCGAGTATAATGTCATGGTTACGAACCATCTTTATGGAAAGTCAAAGGTATATCCTTTGTCTACACATCATAACTATCGTTTATCAAAGCTAGGTCATAACTACCAGAGTTAATTCCAACAAAGAATGCAAAGGAGATTCGAGGAAACCTCAATCACCGTTAATCATCTAAATCAAGAAAACTAAACCTCGCACTGTACAATAGAATTTAAAACATCCAACACATGTTATCTTTTACTGCTTTTTATTCAAATAATTTATGCTAGCTGCTTAATTGAATGACAATCCATATGGACACTGTAACCTATCACATTATTACTTGTTACGGTTTGATGTGCTTGCCAAATCGCCCATCATGGGCGTTGGGGCGAACTAAACTTTCTCGAAGTTTGTTTAGAGGCATAATTATAAATAGATAAAGTCAACCAAAAACAACCTATTTTTTTTAGATATAGTATAGATAAACTCCAAGTATGGGTATCAGTATTCATTAACCGAGTGCACGTAAAATATCGATGTCTTTTATTTGTATGTTGCAGTTAAGTTATCCACTTTATGCCCATGATGAAATTTATCCACACATATTATGTTCATGTCCTCTTTCATCCTTAATACTTGCTGCTATTATTATTACTTTTTTGAAAGGTTTTTTTTTTTTCGTGAACCAAAACATCATATACACGCATCAATATAAACTAATAATTAAAATCAAGTAGGACTACAATGGCTAACAAAACTCTCTTTAAGAGATATGACGTTTCTACATCTGTTTATATATATAAATCTTACTAAGTCTCCAAACCCTATCCCATAACCATAATACTCAATTTATATATTTTACCCCTATTTTTACAACCTAATTCCGATTTAAAAAATTCTTGATGGGGATTGAACAAAGTACCACATGCTACCAATTATTATTAACAACTCGTACCATCGGGGCACTAATGTTTTTGATGACATGTAATTGCTTCAATGTTATCTATTCAACACAAATCCTGGGTCATATTTCTTTCAATCTTACAATCCCTAAATCTTTTATCACCATCATGCAATTGAACCTAATAACCAAAACTCTGTCATTTTTGGCGGATCAAATTAATTTTATGAAAAAAAGTCTACAAGGAATTAAAGTAGGCAGCACATGAAAAATTCATTTTTTTTAATTCATTAACGCCATTGCAATTTTTTTTTTCACGGCAGTTCCTTTTCATTGTTATTTTTTATTTCAATTACCACACATGAGTTCTTTTTCATCATTATTTTTTTTCTTTCGATTACCACTTAATAGTTTCTTTTCCCACTAAGTCTCAAAATCCTATTCCCTGGTCCTAATACTCAATTTGTCTATTTTACCTTGATCTTTAAAACCAAATTCCAATTTTATCCTCTCACTCACAGTAAAATCATATTGAGCTCATCATGTCCATAATGTAAAGAATGAAAACAAACGTTTCAATAATGAAGAGACAATAATATTGAATTGATTAAATGGATATGTTCAAATGCTTAAGAATGAAATATTAGTATCAAAAACAAAATATTACACTTCAATTTGCAGTTTCAGTTGGCAATACACTCTCAACTTTAATTGTTTTTACTTATATATAATAGCCCAGATTCAATTGGATAGTTTCAAATCAAGTAGGGAATGTTATGCTTATATATTTGAGTAAACCATTTTTAATGTGGATTTTATGTGGGCTACTACGGTTTAACTAATCAAGGAAAAAATATCTATAAAAGTTCAGGATGTTATGTCTCTTTGAAAAAAATAAAGATTGTGATGTCAGAGCGCATAACTTCGATGTACAGTGACACTACCATATCAATCTTCGGTATTTCTTATTCTTAAGCATCTATAAACTCAAACAAATGCAGTGACATGACCATTCTCCATTCAATTTTCTGTCAACATTGATTTATGGTATGTGAGTTTGAAACCTATTCTATTTTTTTAAAAGTCTTTTTGAATTTGGCTAATGTAGATAATGTATATTTGTCTTCAATTGTTAATATACTATTTTTAGTGATTATATGTTTTTGAAGAAATATTTATTTATTGTAACATATATTAGCACATAAGACCTGTGTGTTGCCCGGGTCGACGGTCTAGTTCATGGAGTTGAAATTAAACCCAATAACCACGACCTCTGGTTAAGTTGAAAGAGATCCACTAACATTACATCCAACTACTCTTGGTTAACAAGTTTATTATTATTTTTATTATTGTCCGCTATTTTTACTGCGCTACTGCCGTATAAATTTCGAATAATATTTTTGTTGAAATTTTGATTAAAAGACTAAAGTCTACGGAACCACGTTCCCGCAGAGTCTGAAACTAAGAAATTTGATAATCCTGTCAGAGGGGAGGTATGAACAACATACTCTAAGGTAGAAGAAGCATCAATCGTAGCTAAAAAAATCAGCACAACGCACAACTGTTTCCTTCTTGAACCGTGTTGATACATGCGTTAGATTTAAATAATATTAAAAGACATAGTTAAAAAGGAATATGAAATTTACACTTATAAAATTTAACCTCATTGCATCCATCGATTTTTTAGGGTGCATCTATCATTTTTTTTATCACTCATATAATAACAATTACTTATTTTTTTTGGAAAAAATGTTTATACCAATTTATTTTAATCAAATACTGCAAAATTTTTCTATAATAACAAGTTTAATTTTTTTTGAGAAAAATTCTTAAAAAATATTAATTTTTTTGGAAAAAATGTTTATAGTTTATACCAATTTATTTAATAAAATACTACAAAAATTTTGTATAAAAAAACTACAATAAACAAAAAAGGGGTTGATCTCCTCACAGAAAAAAACTGTCTTTATTATTATTTGATTTCCCTCTCTTTCTTTCTTTTGCTTCCAAAACCCTAAAAAGACACTCCATCATCTCCGACAACCACCGTCCCGGAATTTTTGGCGTCTTCCTGGAATCTTGCCAATTCCATCTCTTCTTCTGTTACCATCACACATTCTCTCTCTGCAATTTTTCAGAGCAAACATGAGGTAAGGAATAACCACTTTCAGTCATGTTTAATTTCAATTTTGTGTTTATCATCATTTATTTTGATAGAAATTTCATAAGCTTCGCGTGTATTTCTTTTCTAACTTGTTAAAAATGCATGAAAGAAATGTTGTTTGGAAATGAGTTTGCAAACTAAAATTAAGTGATTATGGAGTTGATAATTTGATTTTTGTTTGTTTCAGGGGGGAGGATGATTATATGCCTGGAAACATTTTAGAAATCGAGCTTCATAATTTCATGACATTTGATTACTTAAAATGTAAGCCCGGGCCTCGCTTGAATCTTGTAATTGGTCCAAATGGTTCTGGAAAGAGTTCTCTTGTATGTGCTATTGCTCTTGGCCTCTGTGGAGAGCCCCAGTTGCTTGGGCGAGCCACAAGTATTCAGGCATATGTTAAGCGGGGAGAAGATTCTGGCCACATTAAGATTACCTTGAGGGGAGACCATAAAGAGGATCACATTACAATTATGCGTAAAATAAACACCAGCAACAAGTCCGAATGGGTTTTAAATGGTGGGATTTTCCCCTTATATGCTCAATATTTCTATGTATGTATAATACTGTATATGCACAAGAGAAAAATGTTGCACGTGCTAACTGCCAATGTGTTAATTTCAGGAAATACTGTGTCCAAAAAAGATGTGGCTGAAACCATTCAGAGGTTTAACATCCAAGTGAATAATTTGACTCAAGTAAGTTTATGACGTGCAATCATTATACTTCATGGTACTAGACTACAGTGTTACTCACAGTTTTCGTTTGCTTAGTTTAACTCTGGACTATTCTTATTTATTTATGTGTTGTATTCTAGAACTTTTTGCTTCTGCAAGTCAATGAACCACCTCAAGTTATTTACAGTTATTCAGTTACATTAGTTTGCAAATTAATAGAACTCTATAAATGGTTCTGGCTTGATTAAGTTAAACGCGGTTGAACATTCATTTTCATCAATGAAATTTCATTCAGTTCCTCTTCTGTCAGAGTTCTTGAATTCATTACACCAACCTGTCAGAGTTAAACGACGTTGAACATTCGTTTTCATAAACTGCCTGTGGAATTTTTTCTCCTTCGCTTTCTCCACTGCCAATTTCCGCCATCATTACACCAGCTTCCCCCCCTCAAACTCTTCACATTCTGGGGGCCATTCCAATTTTTTTGGATTAGAAGGGACACCCTGTTTTGAAACAATGTGCCCCAAGTACGCCGGTTTTTTCTTACCACAAGAACACATGTTTTTGTTGGCGAATAGCCAATGGTTCCTCAACACATGCTGCACCCTTGACCCTCTTGAGATGTTTGGCATGGCTTTCCACACACCTGTTGTGAATGAGGATATCATCAGAAAACACTAATGCAAACTTCCTCAAGCAGGTCTCAAGTCCCTTAAACACCTTGAGTCTATAGGTTTAAGCATCTACAAACATTTCTAATATCAATTCCTGCCCTAGCTGCTTGGAAATGATACTTATGGAATGTGGTGAATCAATCCTTGGATCCTAATCAGGTTCGCTCCTTCTTATATTGGCCCCACTTCCTTTTGCTCTCCATGTATAAACTTCAGTGCCGGGCCTTGGATCCTAATCAGGTGTAAAGTATTAATGTCCCTTTACAAATACTTTCCTTTTATAAATGTGTATATTTTTATAATTTTGTGCCGACGTATCTAGACCGAATGGTATCTATAATTTTTAAGAATTTGCCGCATCCTCATATCCACGTCACATTATGTTTTGGTCTTCACAACTTCCTTTGATTTAGTTGTTTTATTTGTAAGTTTTGTGGAATATTGCTTTAGGTATTATTTTATCATGATGTTCAAATCTATGATGGGCTAACACTTTGTTTTTCTCTCTATCCTGCTGAACCACTTTTGGATCCTTGTCTTTTTGGTAGTTTTTACCGCAAGACAGGGTCTGTGAGTTTGCAAAGTTAACTCCTGTGCAACTTCTGGAAGAGACAGAAAAGGCTGTTGGTGATCCACGACTTCCAGAGCAACATCGTGCACTTATTGATAAAAGTCGTGCATTGAAGCATGTCGAGCTGGTAAGTTCATCCTTTACTAAGGAATGATAGAAATCTCCTAAATCTTAGCTGCTTGTCAACTTCATGATCAATTTACTAATTCTGTTTCAGTCTCTGGAGAAAAATGAAGGAACGTTAAATCAGTTGAAGGAACGTAATGCTGAATTAGAGAAGGATGTTGAACGTGTTCGTCAAAGAGATGAACTTCTTACCAAGGTTAACTATTGGGTTTCGTTGATCATAATCACATGCTTTGTCTGAATGTTTTGTATATGCCGAGCAATGTAGATTCCTTTGTGGTGACGTCTATTCTTTTTCTGATATGCTTAGTTCATCCTTTATTTTTTTCATATAGGAGGTTTTCTGATCCTCCTGCGTTGAAAGTTCACTGTCTTGATGCATTTTTTAAAAGGAAAAGATAAAAAAAATATACCTATATCTGTTTTGTAGGCCGAATCAATGAAAAAGAAATTGCCATGGCTGAAGTATGATATGAAGCAGGCTGAATATCGTGAAGCTAAGGAGCGTGAGAAGGCTGCAGCAAAGGAGTTTGAGAAGGCTGCAAAATTATTAAACGAACTTAAAGAACCTATTAAGTATGCTATCCTTTCTTACTTTGTTACATGTTTGTAATTGTTTACATTTTGATCCTCTTAGAATTTGAATTGCTAGATGAGAAGGTTGCTTATATTTTAGCAGGGGCAGAAGTTGGGGGAGGGGAACTTGACTTTTGATGAAATTCATAATAGTTTGTTCGATTAATAAATAATTGTAGAGTTTTCAGCTGTTTTATATTTCAGCAAAGTCAAGGAGCAAAAATATGTCTTACACTATATCCAAGAAGAGGCTTTTAAGCCTTAAAATGCAGGATTTGAATGAAATGAATTCATAATCTGATACGATATAACCTGCAACACCACTGCCATTGTATGGTAGCTTGTCAAATTTCTGCCACTGCCATCCACAATGACCGCCATTTAACAACACACCGTTCATACCTTTGAATGGAAAGTCCTCCCTTCCCACTCTCATTAGTAACCACAAATAAATTGCAGAGATGCACCAACAATTATATTTCATGAGCAGTTTATGCATGAACATATGCCACAGGTTTAAATGTGAATTTTGCATGTCCTAATACTACATGGGGTCATTCATCCAACACTCCACATTTTTTTTTCCATTCTTCGTTCACTTTTTTCAGATCTTTTATTTCCTTTTTCTTGTTTCTTTTGATGTTTTATCTTATAAAAACCGAGCGAAATGAAAGAAAATAAAAAAGAATTCATAAAAAAGAACAGTATTAATCAAACATTAAGGGTGTGTTGGGATGGGGGGTTTAGGAGGGGAAGGGAGGGAAGGGTTTAATTTTCGTTTTTAAATTATGGACATTATGGAATGTTTTTTAAAAAATTAAAATAATAACATGATAAGCAATCATATAATACTTCAATCACACTTAATTTATTTTAAAAAACATGTTATATAGTCTGTAATTTAAAAAAGAAAAATAAAGTAAACCCTCCCCTCCCTTCCCCTCAATCCAAACATACCCTAAGGTATTTCATAGAAGTATCTAATTGGCTTAGGTCTCAGTTAGTTTAATCAGTAACAGAATCACATACTGAATTCTATTATTTTCTATTTATTTTCAATAGAAAATTCTGCTATTTCTATTATTCTATTATTTCCCCTTCAAACCTATGGTGGTTGATTCAGTGAGCCCCTGTCTACCACCTTGAATTTTCCTGTGAGTATGAGAAATCTGGGAGGAGAAAGTGGCTTAGCGAGTACATCAACAGTTTGATCGGTGAGTGGAATATGCTGGATAATTATGCTTTTGTTATGACTCTCTCTGAGGAAGAAAATTTCAAGCTCCACATGCTTGGTTGTAGCATGCGAAACTAGATTATGAGAGGGAGACTGCACTAAGATTATCACAATATTGTAATGGAGTTTGAAATGGAATTAGTAGTTCTGTCAACAAAGGCTGAATCCACAACACTTCAGATGCAGATTTGACCTATCTCCTGTATTGACCTGCAGTGCTAGATCTACCAACTAGAATTTGTTAAACAGATCACCGTGAAACCAAGTTGGGGCCAAGATAAACCGAAGAACCTGAAGCATACTTTCTATCATCTGGATCAGCAATCTAATATGCATCAAAAAAGTTTGAGGGATAGAAGACAGGAAGGGGAGGTAGGGTGTTGAAGGTGGTCTGTCGAGAGTCCGACATTAGATAGTGTTTATAAGTGGATATCCCTCCCTTTGCAAGTTGGTTTTGTAGGGTTGAGTTAGGTTCAACCCAAATTCTAAGATTAATCTTTAAAATTATTTCTTTTTATATTTTGTGCATAAAAATGATTATTGAAGGAACCCAAACTCTAATGATTATTCCTAGCAAGGATAACCCAAGTTGGTTTTGTGCCTGACTCATTGTTACAAAACTGGCTTGCAAGTTGAGGATTGCGGAAGGTTTACCACTATCTGGGCCTTCTCTCTAGCCAATGTATGACTGTTATTTTTTGTGAGACACCATAATCCCTAACACTATTGGTTTTTTTTTTTGACAAGAACACTATTGGGGTTTGTGCGTATATGGATGGTTCTTTAATTGATCAATACAGGCATTAGGCTGTGACAACAACTTAAGATATTCAGTTTAACTCAACCCCACTAATCCGACTTGTAGGATGAAGACTGCTCAAGCCTTACAAGCAGTATCTTGGTCATATCTCTAATTAATGTGAGGTTTTCAACACATCACCTCATGCCTAGGACTGAACATCTGAAATTTGCACTATGTAGATGGAATAACAGGGATGTCAACAATACTGCACTAGTGCTTTTTTATGCTGCAAAATAGATTGGTTGATTACTGTGATGTTTCCAACACTATACTAAAATAGTGTTTATTTGATGTTTTAATACTATACTACGCTACCAACGAAAAATCAGTTTTAGTGTTCTAGTGAGATTTTACCAACATAGTAGAATAGTAATATTTTTTTTTTATCATTTTAAATGGATTTAATTAATGCTGGGCTATTGAATTATCATCAAATTAACTTATGGTTATGATATTATTGTTATCATATTTAGCCTACAATGGCGATGTCCTAACAGATCCATATCTATATTACTACAAGAACATCAGCCTAAGCTTATTCCCTTGATGGAGTTGGCATCCGTGTTGTCCTTTACTGTATTATTGCTGCTATCTGATGAACATGTCTGTGTGGCAAACCCCTCCCTTTTGGTATATATGATATGATAAAATTATATTTTGTCATGTTCTAACAGGAAACAGAAAGAGGAGAAAGCTGCATTAGGTGCAAAATGCAAAAAGGCTAACAACCGAATAAGTGACAATGCCAAGAAGAGAATGGAACTTATGGAGAAAGAGAACCAATTAGTAATTTTTTCTCACCTATTACTTTACATACTTTATTTTTATATTTTTTTTAGTGAGACTGGAAACCAGCGTCTTCATTATCAATCATGCATTTTCTTGACAAAAGTATTTTGGCACCGAGACCATCAAAGTAAATTAATAATTATTCATGTTATTGTACTTGTGGGCTCTTCTTTTAACTTTCTGATGTGATTTTAGTTCTTTGTTTTCAAATTTATAGGAGGTGGAATTACAAGGGAAGTACAAAGAGATGGACGAGTTGAGGAAGCAGGAAGAAACTCGGCAACAGAAATTGAAAAAAGCCAGGGAGGATCTTGCAGCTGCCGAACTTGAACTTGAGAGTCTAAACCCTTATGAACCTCCCAGGGACGAGATTGTAAGTTTACTTTTAGTCATTGGTTATATTACACACACACACACACACACTTAAGGGCACGCTTTTTATGTAAGTGCAATTAAGGAAATGCTTGATTTGAGTTCTTTTTTTAAATAAAAACATTAACTTGATTGAGTACTTATTTTATGAATGTTCATTCTCCAAATTTGTTCGTATTTTCTATTTTTAGAACAAGAATAACTTACAATTTCCATTTCCATTTTCATTTTCATTTTTATTGTTACTTTTCATCATCATATTCTGTCTACCACCATTGTTGCCGTCTCTACTGCTCCCCGAAATGCCCTCACCGCCTTCCACCTCCACCATCACTAGAACCTGACAGCCTATATTGTCACCATCGCTGAATCATTATAGTGTTAGCGATGGTCTATGGACTGGGCCTTGAGCCCAGTCTCTGTTAGCTTAGCGGTTACTTCTGTCTTATGACAGATGGCTTCTGTTGTTAGTAGCTTCTGTTAGAAGCTTCTAGTTAGTTAAGAGTTATTAGCTTATGCACAAGCTTCTAGTAAGAATCTGTTACACTCTATCTTTTATAAATACAGCTGTAGTATCATTGTAATCATTCAACCAATTATAATGAATTCTGAATATTCAATTTTGTTTCAGTTTCGTTTACTTTCTTGCGCTCTGCAATTCTAACATGGTATCTAGAGCTTCTATTTCGATCCTGCGCCTGTTTCAATGGCTACTTTGAATCCATTTCTCAATTCTGAGGGCAATTTTCCCTCTTCGCATTGCATGTTAAGTTTGATGATAAGAACTTCAAGCAGTGGAAGCAGCAAATCTATGGCCCCATGAGCATAGCTCCTATGCCAACTGCAGATGTGTCAGTTCCATCACGACCCTTTCTAATTCTTGGAAAGCTCTCGTAGCTTCGTTTCCCTAATGAAAGCTATTTTTCTTAAATAACCGAGTGAGAGGCCTAGCAGTGATTTCGTAATCTTTGACAAACCTTCATTGATAACCCGTCAATCCCAAGAACCCTCTTAGCCCCTTGATGTCTTTTGGAATTGGCTACTCTTCCATTCTTTTGGCCTTCAGTGGATCTCTTGAAATGCCTTCTCCTAAACACTGTTCAGTAAGTTCCAGGTGCATTAACTGACCAGGAAAAATTGATCAGGTATAATAGAGACTAGATTCATATATTGTAAACCCAAGTGTGCTTGATTCCCATTATTCTCACTTCAAATATCTGTGATATGTTTGTTACTAACTTTAGACAATATTATACTCTGCAAAAATAGTTTATATGATTTTTTTCCCTTAACAGCATAGACTGAGAGAGGAAATTGTGGAGTTGGATTATTCTGCTAATCAAGCGAGACAGAATAAGTCACAAGCAGAAAGTGAAATAAAGCAAAAAAAGTTCTCCTTAACGAAGTGTAAAGAGAGGTAGAAGTTGTGCACAAGATGATGTTTTCTTCAGATTGGTTACTTGTGCGAATATATTGTTTAATTCTCTATTGTAAAATTTGCAGGTTGAAGGAAATGAATAATAAAAGTACCAAATGTTTGAATGCATTGCGAACATCTGGGGTTGAAAGAATTTTCGATGCTTATAAATGGGTCCAAGAGCATCGCAATGAATTCCACAAGGAGGTTTATGGCCCAGTTTTAGTTGAGGTATATATGTTAAAATCATGTTTTATAGCCATTTGGTCTTCTTACTTGGTCTGTTAAACTGCCGAGCGAATTTACAGGTGAATGTCTCGGATCAATCTCATGCTGGATATCTAGAGGGTCAAGTTGCTTGGTACACTTGGAAGGTAGTCCTAGATATTTTATTATGGTCTCTTTTGTTTTCGTAAACGCAATTTTTTCTGAAATTTTCTCCACCTTACCATGAAAATTCTGTCTACATTTTTGTAGATTTAGACATTTTGAGTTTTTTTTAGCCCATGCTTCATTCTTAAACTTGCTTTCTATTATTTTTTGTGGAGATCTTTGGTTCTGCTTGGCTCAAACAAGGGGAGAGAGGTTTTAATGGTGGGAAGGGGAGGGGGAAGGGAGGTGAGAGATTTAATCGGACTTTATTTTGCTTGGTTGAGAGTTGTGGAAGGGGAGAGATTTTATTTGAGGGGAAGGTCTAATTTACTGTTTATGCCTTTTTTTTTTAATTTAATTTTATGCAAGAATATTTTATTCAATGTGTTTAAACTTTATCAAACTCTCCTAATCCCCCCAGTTGAGGGGAGCCAAAATTTAGTCATGTCATGGGGGAACTCACTCCCATCCCCACCATAAAATTGAACAAAACAAGCAAAGTTTAAAAAATCCTTCAACTCCCTGTCTATTTCCCCCAACCCATCACTATTATATTGTTTTATTTTCTCTCTCTTCCTTTGACTGTATCCTTTTTCCTATGCAAAGACTCGGTATCTCCAGTCACACTGACAAAAATTGGTTGGTATAATGCTGTATTTTTATTTTGGTGTGAGGGTCGAACATAATAATTGTACAGATCTTATTGAAGAGGAGTCACTTCTTGCGCTTCACCATTTCCTGCATCGATATCAGTATCACCTTATCCATACTGACTTATTCATTTATTCAAATGCAGTCTTTCATAACACAGGATCCTCGCGATCGGGACTTCTTGGTGAACAACCTACGGAACTACGATGTACCAGTTTTAAATTATACCGGTCATGATAACCAAAGAGAGCCGCCTCCTGAAATATCTGCCAATGTAAGTTTGGGGAAACATTTTTAAATTTTGTTAATTTTTAATTTTTATTTTAAATCAATTTCAAACATTTCATCATTGTTGTATAATTCTTACCAGATGCGTGCTCTTGGTATCCACTCTCGTTTGGACCAAATTTTTGATGCTCCTGTTGCTGTCAAGGAGGTGTTGATTAGCCAATCTAATCTTGATCATTCAGTATGCCTCTCATGCTTTAGCCAATCTAATTGTGATGTTATTTAGTTATGCAATGTTATTCATTTCTTTTCTACTTGTTTGCAATTCAGTTTATTGGATCGAAAGAAACTGATCAGAAAGCTGATGGGGTCCCAAAATTGGGAATTACTAGTTTATGGACACCAGAAAATCACTATCACTGGTCTAAGTCTAGATATGGAAATCATGTCTCAGCAGTTGTTGAACAAGTGCAACGCCCTCGACTTCTAACGAATAGTATGTATGCCACTCTAAAAGCATGTTTAACCAACATTTGGGTCACGTGACTTAGTTTTAAATGCTGGTTCCTTATTGTCTCTCTATCTGTGTTTACCTTTTGCTGTACTATTTAGATTTAAATGTGAGGGACATTGAGGATCTGAGCTCTCAGGAAAGGGAGTTTCAAGAACAAATTGCTTCCTTGGAGGAAAGTCTCAAAAAGTTTCAAGACGAGGAAAGAAGCTTTGTGAATCAGGCTGCTAATATTCGTAAACAGATGGTAGGTACAGAAAATTTTGTATTTTTAATTTCACTATAATGATATATATCTGTCCTAGAGTTTTTTTTTTCCCCATAAGGGTTCATGTATTGTTGATAAAAAGCTTTCATTTTAACCTAATCTGTGTTTGAAGAAATATGCTCCTACTAAAGTTTGTTATTATTTTGATTTCTTTTAGGAGGACATTCGTTCTGAAGCACAAAATAAGCAAAAAGAGCGACAAGCAATTGTTAGGCGTATTGGTAAGTATGTATAAGTGATATACTAAATTGAAGATATAAAATAGTTAGATTACCATTTTGTTTTCATACTATAAAGCAAATACCTTGTTTTGACCTCTAGAACAAAAGAAAGGGAAACTGAAATCAATGGAGGAGCAAGATGATTTAGATACGGAGTTAGCGAAGCTTGTTGATCAGGCAACAAATTGTAACATTCAGCGATTCCATAATGCAATTAAAATTAAGGTGATTTATCTCCGTTCTTTATACTGCTTCTTAATATCATGTTATTTGAATCTCCAAGGGGCTGGCTTAGTTGACCGTAACAGAGCTTATGTCTATCTAATGTTGGGTTCGGGTCCCCTTGGAAGGAGGTAAATGTAATTTCCTTCATAAGTGTTCACTGAGCTCAGATGTTTTTTACCTTGGATCAAGGTGTCATCTCTTCATCCTAAATTTTCGTTGGAAAAACGGGCAGCCCGGTGGACTAAAGCTCCCGCTTACTCAGGGTCTGGGAAGGGGTCCCACCATTTGGTGTATTGTACGCAGCCTTACCCTGATTTTTACACAAGAGGCTGTTTCTTGGACTTGAACCTGTGACCTTTGAGTCACGTGACAACAACTTTACCGTTGCGCCAAGGCTCCCCCTTTCATCCTAAATTTTCATTAATAAAAAAAAATCATGTTAATTGCAGGTTTCAACTTACCAATTATGGTTCAATATTCAAATGCATTCGCATTAAAACGTTTATTTTTCACGTATTTTTTTTCTTTATTTGTTTTCGCTCCAAGAGGAATATTGTTTTTTTATTGTTGATTTTTGGGCAATTGACAGGATCTTCTTGTTGAAGCTGCCGGTCACAGACGAAGTTTTGTTGAACAACGTATGACTTTCATTGAATTTGATGCAAAGGTAATCAAATCATAGTTATGTTGCTCATGCTTACATTGTAAAATCTGTATGTTATTTGTGTAAATTCTGTGTGTCTATAATGAGATCACACACTTTGTATTTATAATGGTTTTACAATAAATGCATTGAATGCTTAATTAGTAAGCACTAGCCTAGCAGTTGTATACTATAGGAGTAATAACTATCAATCTAGGAAGTTATAGAATGAAAGGAATATCTAAGATTCTTAATTTTAACACCCCTCCTCAAGCTGGAGCATACATGACATATGCACCAAGCTTGTTACAACAAAACAAAAGTCACCATCAAAGCTCACATATCATCTACAAAGCTCAAAATAATTCAAGATTCAAGTAATAAATCAAATAACAAAAGAAATGCGTCTGGCTATACAAAACTGGCAAAAAAATTGGCTGACTACACTAAGTTTTAATAGTGATTCATTATATTTAATCGGGATTCGTCACAGGGAACCGTTTCAAGATGATTCATGTTCAAAATAGATACATACTAGAGTTTTCTCACTCAATGAGGCCCAACACAGGGGGTGCGTTATAGAGTTCACATCGGATAAAAGATGGCCTGAACACAGGGCCGGCCCAACACTAGATGAGGCCTAAAGCGAACTCCAAATTGAGACTTTTTTAGTTGAAAAAATATTAATAATATTTTATTTTTATTTGAATTTTATTTTTTAAAAATTGAGATACAAAATCATTTATTAAATTATCATAATCAATTTCATTTACATTTATTTTTCAATCGACAATAAAGACAATTCATTTCATCTTTGTTGAAACATTGTAAATGTGAAATTCGGAAAACCAAAAGCCTAAAAAAAATTGAAGCAGACAAAGGGATGAATGATGAAGGAGTTGTTGCTGTGTTACTCAGGTTTCAAAGAAAAAGTCAATGTCTAAAAAAAAAAATATACAAAAAGTTTTTTTCCTTGAAAAAAAACAAATTAATATCACAATTCTTTTGACATAATGGGATGGAAGTCACATTTATTTTCTTTTCTCGGAGGCCATTGTGTCTTTCTCCGAGGCCCTTTTCCAAGGATTATCTCACTATGGACTATTGGACCTATCACTAATTGGAGGGCTGTTTTCCTTCGTAAAAAAATAATTTTTCTGGAGACCTATCACTAATTGGAGGCCATTGTGTCATTTATATGTTTTGAATTTTCTTTAGATTGGAGAAGCGGAGGCCAATCTGAAGCAGCATGAAAATTTTGCTATGCAGGCATCATTGCATTATAATAACTGTGAGAAGCTATTTAAATTTTAATTTGTAGATTTTGTAAGATGCAACAATGTTCCTAACTCTTGTTTTACAGCTAAGAAAGAGGCTGAAGAATGCAGACAGAAGCTTACAGATTTACTGAACTATGCCAAGTCAATTGCCCGGCTCACACCTGACCTAGAGAAGGAGTTTCTTGAGGTTTGTATTAGATATTTGCATACATTCCTTGTAAAACTATAGAGAAACTGTGAGCATTGTAACTAACTTCTTAATCTCATTCTGTTTTTCATTGAATGAATAGGAACAGTTACAAGAGGCTTTATATATGAGCCTGAGAGGTTACCTGCTATAGCAGGTTAACCTGAATCTAAACTGGCACATGCCAGTACAGATGCCAGCTGTGAATAGCTGGCTCTATTACAAGATTAACCCTAGATACAAGCTACTCAAGGCTAACCTATCTTATACATTTATATTCCTTTTCTTGTTTTAAATTTTTATGTCGCAATCACCATTCCTGTCCAGATGGCAGTGCTTCCAGTTGAGAATATATTTTGTCGTTTGCATGCTTGATGACTTTGAACTTGATACGGTGAAAAACTATATGAACGCAAACTCATCTTCTATTACCAAAACACCTTAGAGGACCGTGACAAAAGTAAAATAAAAACATTATTGTGGGGGTAATTATGCATGTATATTACTTGCAAATTAATTACTCCCTCCGTCCCATAATAACTGAGCCATTTACATAAAAAAAGTGTCCCAAAATAACTGAGCCATTTCACTTTTCAGTACAACATTAATTACTTTTTTCCCTTTATAACTCTAATTAATACTACTTTCATCACTCCCAATTCAATATATTCCACTTTGCATTTATGATAGTGGAGAATGCACCAATACTTAACAAGAACACTTAAAACCATTTTTCTCTCTCCTTTATTTATACATTTATCTTAATATGTGTGAAATGAGCAAGTGGCTCAGTTAATCCGGGACGGAGGGAGTAGCTGTTAAGAAGTCTATTGCTGAACAATTTGAGCTATCAAACATGTTTCAGTATAAAAAAACTGTTCTCAAATGGAAAATATTTGGAAAAGAGTCCCTGAATGGTTGAGAGGGTTATTGACAACCAAAGGCTGTCTGATTCAATTGAATTCTGTTGTCTTTAAAAATACAGTACTTTACCTATGCAATACACACTAGTACTGATATGTCATGAATACATGACATGAATTATTATTATTATTAATAATAATAATAATAATAATAATAATAATAATAATAATAATAATAATAATAATAATAATAATAATAGTGTTGTGTCATTTCATCACTGAAATACAAAATTTCTATGATATAATGTGCTTTGACAGTTTCTATGAAGGTAGTCAAAGTTGAGATCCTACCTAAGGATGGGAGTAAAAATTGTAAATTGAGGCATCATTATGACAAGGATGGAGCTAGGAATTAAGCTTAGGGAGGAGTAATTTGATTAACGGGTCTCAACTAATTTTTTGCATAATTCACAAATAACGGACAGCATCTGAATTTTGACATCTTTAAGCACATCCGTGGTTGCAAATCGGCAACGTTGCTTCAAAAAGAATATAAGAAAAATTAGATTTTTAATAAATTAATCCGTATGCTTGTTTTATATTTTACTTGCTTGAAAGGTTTTAATAGTAGAAACTTACGGGTTTAAGGCTCAATATCTTGAGTAAAAAAAAGGCCATTATACAATATCATATGAAGTTGACAAAAAAAGAAGATACAGACAAAAAATATAATAGCACCCTCGTATACATTTTTTTTAAAAAAGTTTAGGGGAGACCATGGCCTCTGCGGGTGTCCCCATTCTAGCTCCGTCCCTATAGGATGGAGAAAAATGTTGGTCAATAGGATTGGAAGTGTTTAAAACCTTGTAGGATGGAGAAAATGTTTGGTTATTTGATTTTAACAACCTGCTTTTGGTTGTGTAGTGTGATCATACAATATCACCAGATCACATTCCATATGGTTGGTATAGCCTAGGGATCCCAAAATCATAGAATAGTGTGATCTTTAAGATTGTGATTTTATCTACCATGGTTTCTACATATATAATATATATGTAACTTGTAAGTCAATGGGAACTCTTCCCAACATTTGGGTTTTTCATTTAGATGCCTACTACAATTGAGGAGTTGGAAGCAGCTATCCAAGATACCACTTCTCAAGCCAATTCAATCCTTTTTGTCAATAGTAACATATTGGAACAATATGAGGCTCGTCAAAGACAGGTACTCTTCAATGTTGTAGTTTTCGCTGGGTTATTTTCATGTGCCATCTATATTTACTGTGACTTTACAGATAGAAGATCTTGCAAAAAAACTTGATGCAGACAAGAAGGAATCTACAAGGTGTCTAGCTGAATTGGATAATATTAAGGTCAGATAAGTGTTTCTTTACATAACTAGAATACCATGATGTAGAGAATGCATCTGTAATTGCAAGTTTTGAATCGATCTCGACCAAACTATTATTTAATATTGAGGACAGTGGCTGCAGTTGAGCATGTGGCACCTGAAAAATTAAGACTGCTGCACAGTTTCCCATTTCTTTACAGTGCTAGCTCTTATTTGCTGCATTCTCTCATCTTTCCCTACACCCACTTTCACTAATCTTTTGGAGTAGTTTAGAAAATTTCCTTCGTTCTCTAGTTTTAGCAGTTTTTTTCGTGAATGATTTTGTTATTAGAAAATTTCCTACACCCACTTTCACTAATCTTCCCCAAACAACACTTCTGCAATTATGTATGTGGCTACAAAATTATAAATTTGAAAATTTCCTAATAATCTATTCGTTGAGTTTCATCCGTGCAGATTTAAATAAATACACATCTTTTTTATAAAGTGTTTTGAATGGTAAAATAATAAAGGCAAGGAAGAGCAAATATGTATTTATTTTAGGTGTTTTCCAAAGCATGTGTATGCTTGCATATATACTTATAATGTTTGTAGTACGAGGCCCAAAATGGATTGGTGAACCTATGTGGTTGACGGACTGACTACAGGAAATAATTTGATCCATCCTATTAACTAAGCTTGCCAGTTCTTTGTGATATAATCTGTAGAACTTAATAAAGATGGGGGAGCTGGTATTCAAGTCCTGAGTTGCTAGCATGTAGCTAAAGTAGTTCAGTGCTATTTCAAAAACCACCCTGTTTCCATGCATAAATAATGTGATTTATAGTGCCTGATCTGCATGACCTTTTTTGTGTTTCTGGTTGTGGAAATAAGCTCAAATCTTTAAGTTTTTTCCGCAGGGAAAATGGCTCCCTACATTGAGAAACCTTGTGGCCCAGATAAATGAAACTTTTAGTCAAAATTTTCAACAGATGGCTGTTGCTGGAGAAGTTTTACTAGGTTTGTCAGACTGTAATTGAAATTAATTTTGTCTGGTCTTCTTATGCTTCCATCCTCACCAATGTGTCTACACTTCTCAGATGAGCATGATACGGACTTTGATCAATATGGAATACATATAAAAGTTAAATTCAGGTGACAGTTATTCTGTACCAGTTATTTTGTTTATTCTGTGTTCAAGAATGTGCTTTCACAGGGTCACCTTTCATTCATATTATTAGTTGATGTAACTTCTGGTTACCAGTCAGCTTCAATGTTTAGAGGGAAACCCAACCTACAATGATTATTACACATTTGCTGATTTCTGTCAGACTGTTGTGATTAATATAATCTGAACTATATACTGCTAGGAATTTGTTATCGTCATCCTTATCCCCATCATAATTTAGGCCTCTCTTTTCGAACAAAAACCAAATTGTATGTGTACAGCACAAAAGCCAAATGGTATGTGACAGTACATAGTGCTCCTTTTCCAGGGCCGTTAGGCGGCCAAAGTCCCTTCCCCTTCTATATCTTTCTCTGTTCTATCTGTATCTGTTGCTGTGAAACCAATCTCAGAAAAGAATTAAAAAACCAGCAGAAAATCTTTAATGAGAAAACCACAATTTAACTAGCTTCTAAAAAGAGAAATTCCAAAAAAAAAAAAAAAAAACCAGCAAGCTCAGGAAACAGGACTCAAGACTGAACAGTAAATAGTTCGTTTGCATAACTGGCAACAAAACAAGGGTCGGAAAAAAAAATGTACTGCAAGACAAATCGAATACACCTGCTAGAAACAAAGGACAAAACTTTGAATACATAGATTTGTGTGTACTGTACACAAGTTGCTATATAATATTTGTTTACATAGATTGGTTTGCCGAACACAACCTATTAGAGTTGAATTCGGTATAAAGTGCCTCATAATTTATAATTTATTGTATTTATGTATCAATTATATTGTGATGTTACTTTTATTTAAGGGTACCCCTACCCTAAAAAAAAGCAAAGGGTGCCGAAGGAATTTACTAAAAATATGTATTCCCCCATACCTTACACTCCTGTTTCACTCTTTATGTTTCTTACAGTATTTTTTTTATTCTATCAGAGAAAATGGACAGCTTGAAGTTCTCAGTGCCCATCATCAATCTGGAGGGGTACTACAGAGGATTCTTTTCTCAGTGCATTGATTCTTTCCCCTGTCCCACATGCTAATTAGCCTTTAAATTTGGTTTTCCAGGAGCGATCAGTTTCAACTATTGTTTATCTCGTTTCTCTTCAAGATCTTACAAACTGCCCATTTAGAGTTGTTGATGAGATCAACCAAGGTTGGTTAGTCTTTAGAGTAAATTCTTTCTGGTTCAACCGTAGACAGCACGTAAGAGACCTTCATTGACTCCTTTTTTTTATATTTTTTATCAGGAATGGATCCAATAAATGAAAGGAAGATGTTTCAGCAACTAGTGAGAGCAGCAAGCAAACCAAATACACCACAGTGAGTACTAATGAATATTACTTTTCAATTCCTTCGTTTAAAAATTAATATTAAAATTTGATGAATACATGTTACATACCTAATTCTGTGAGTCAAAGATTGTCTTTCATTTTTTAAGACTTTTGATTAGCTTGAAGAGAAACACCCGGTTATTAGCATGCATAGTATTTATACGAAATACCAACAAGAGCAATATACATGAGGCAAATAAGCCCATAGCTTTGCTTGTCATTAGGAAATTAAGGCTGATCTTTGCCGGTTTGCCAGTCACTAATGTGCTTTGTTCCCCCACATTTGGTTGTTTCTAACGCGTAAGTGACAATTAATCTTATGCAGGTGTTTCTTACTTACCCCAAAGTTGTTACCAGATCTGCAATATAGCGAGGCATGCAGTATATTGAATGTAATGAATGGGCCTTGGATTGAGCAACCCTCAAAGGGTAATTTCTCATACCAAAAACTACATTTATCATCTTTTTTATTGTTGATAATGTTTACAATACATTTTCTTTCTGATAATCAGTCTGGACTGCTGGTGATCGATGGAGTATTATCACTGGACATGTTGGAGAGACCATTTGTTAAAGTGAAACAAACACTATAGAGTTAATTAGCATTTTGTATAGTTTTGTGGAGAAAGAAAACGAAGTTTGCAATTGAGTGAACTTGCTTTTGTTTCATTGATGGGATTGGATTGATCCATTGAATGCTAACAAGTATCTAACCCGTTGAATTGATCCGGTGGTTGTAATTAATGCGGTAGAGGGTGTGGTAGACAAGCTTGGCTGTCTAGGATCCGTATTCTTACTCTTTATACTACTATTCCTTATACAACGGCGAGGTTTTTATTTTTTTGGTAGTGTTATACAACGGTGAGGTTTTATTACTGCTTATTTTATTTCTTATTTACCCAATCATAGTAAAAAGATATAAAAAAAAATCATAGTAAAAAGATGTAACAAACCAGCACACTAGCAGATTAATGGAATGAAAAAGAAAAAAAATGCAACATATAATTTTGGGGTTCGGCTAAAAAATGAAAAGGAAATTTTGGTGTTGCTGCACTTTGTATTTTTAAAATCTGAAGCATTAGTTATATTTATTAGCTATTTTTTTTTGTTCAACTTTATACATATTTCAGATTTAAAGCCTTTTTCGAGTTTTCATGCAATATACTCCCAAACCAAAATAAACGAATATTGCTCATCGTGGAGGAGTCTCGAAAAGTGGAAGTTTAATATGTGGAATGAACACTTAATAAATGTCTTAGTTTCATGTATTCGTATCTCATTTTATAGATTTGTTCTTTCAGAAGTAGCAGTGGTAAAAAAAGTATGTTTTATGGAATGAACCTAAAAAGTCAATTTTGTTTGTATTTAAAAACGGAGGGAGGATTATTATGAAATTATGAATAGTCTATTACAACTATGAATAATGTTAGTTTAATACTCGTCAACATTTATTGGTTAAAATTTGTGGGTTTCCACAAATTTATGTGTGGGAATTTCTTTTCCCAACCTTCTCTTTTTGTGCACACTCCGAAATTTCAAAAAAATCCCCATTCAAATTATGTAATTTGAATCTCTTAAAATTTTAGAAAACACAAAACTTTGCTCCTGTTTACCCAAATTTTGTTAATATACAATTCAGAAAATAAAATCTCAAAACTCTAATACTTTTTTTTTTAACAAGCCTCAAAACTCTAATACTAGTTTGACATATATTATAATATACTATAAAGTACGAACTTAAAAACAATATTGAACTGGTTTGGATTATATAATCCAAACATTTTTGGGATGAGTTACGAATCAATTCTCTAATACTAGTTTGACATGTACTATAAAGTATGAATTTTAACACTATTGAACCAGTTTGGATTATATATATAATCTAAACATTTTTGGGACGAGTTCTAATTATATAATCCGAATCAATTCAAAGTGTGGATGGTTACTTGCCCAAGAAGGCAAACTCATTGCACACATTTTTCTTTGATCAAACAAGTTTCATTAACTAGTCAGACCAGTTTTGCCACGTTTTTTTAACGTAATTTATCGTCCGCTACACTCTGTGCACTATTCTTCACAAATCTCTTCTACAAATACCCATCAATCCTTTACAAATTCTCATTCTATCTCATATTCTCTCCTTCTGTTTTTTTCTACAATGTGTTTCCACTGTTAACCTTTCATACAAAAAGATTACTCTAGTATTTTAGGAATTGTATGAATAGTCAAATGACATGGTGTCACCCTAAATTTACACAATTTGTCTAGGTGTAAGGTTGACCATCAAAGTCTCTTTCATCATAGAAAGAAAACAAACCTTAACCGAGCCTCATTCCCCTTCCATCTTCTCGCACCACAAGTTTAACATTAGGTTTTTAATAATTTTGTATAATAAACTTCAATGTTAATGTAAATGTATTATGAAAGATATGATCTATTAAAAAAACAAGGGTAATGTTAACTTGTGCCCTTAGGACACATGTTGAGAAACCCAAAAGAAGAAATATTTTCTAAAATTTTGTGCATTCAATTCATTAAAAAGTTAAATATTAAATGCAATGCACACTTTCCAATAAAATATTTCTATATTTGAATCATTAACTTGTGCCTTAAGGGCATAAGTTAACATTTACCAAAAAACAAACATTAGGGGAGATATGATCTATTCTTTTTTTGTTTCTTCTAATTTTGGTTATTTTCAATTATGCGTTCTTATTATTATGTCAATATTGTTCTGCAATTTTGGGCATTAAAAAGTTTCAAATAATATTTGCCGAAACGTCGTTCATATTATATTTGCAAGTAAAGGGCATTTGAGGAAAAAATAGGGCACGTGAAACACACATGATAGAAAAAATAATAGTCTTATTAATAATTTTTTTATGTCATATTGAAAAATTATTTTTAAATGTAGTTTATAATTTTGAAAAGGAATTATTAAAATTGATGATGTAAATCTATATTGTGTTTATAAAACGACACTTAAGTCAAGAGGCAAATTACAACGTTGCAAAATTCCTATTCCAAGCTTGGCCGGCAATGAAGGTACTAAGTACTAACCGCCAAAAAAATCTCTAATTTGGAGGTACTAGATTCGTCAAGAATGTGCCAAAAAGAAACTTAATGGACACGTCTTGCTATCTTACTATACTATGTTGTTCTACAACATGCATCATATGTCATTTGTTTTTTTTTAATTTTTATTTTATTTTATGAAAGGTGTTGTTTACTCCATTGTGTAACTTTATTGACGTGTATGAGCTTTCGAATGCGTTTTTATCAAGTCTTAGATATGGCATTTATCCAAAAATGGAAAGTATTACTCCAAAATCACAATATATCCATGCATGATGATGCATTTACCCAAAATGCATCATTTAGATGTATTTTGTATAATACTTGAGGAGAGTTACATTTCATGCATTCTCCTTTTCATCCATGAAAGTATATAAGAGAGTGAGTATAGGGGATGGGTTTTACAGCTATCAAAACTGTTACTTTCATGCAATTTATACAAAATGAAAAAAATTAACATTACGTAACATTCTACCAAAATCTCAAGCTAAGTTTTATATGCTGAAGCTAGAATGGAGAAAACTAAGCTGCGTGTTACCGTGCTAAAAGCTAAAAAAATATAATACAAAAAACACTCATTCTGGTCTTCTTAAACATCCTCCAGGAAGAAGGAACTTAAATTTATCTGCATTTTCTATCAAGTAAGCAGGAAGATGAACCGCAGAAGCTGAACGAGGTATTGACCCCATCTTTTTAATCAACTCCTGAAACGAGTATTCTTCAGGCAGCATATCAAAGAGATCATCTCCCTTGCAAATAAGGTCTTGAATTCTTGAATGACTAAGGAAAGATCTCCGTTTCACACGGTCTGCGTGGCTATAAGCAGTCATTTTGAAAACAAACTCTGAAATATACCGAAAGCAAAAACTACAATGCCATCCAGCATCTGAGAAGATTACATCGGTCTGGCATGAATGCCGGTAATTAGACCGGGGACCGTAGACATGGGCTGTGGCTCGCCAGCTGCTGTAGTCTACGGGGAACTCGAATGAATACATGTAGTTTCTCAACTCAAGATGCATTATGGGAGGAATTCCATCACACCACTGAAGAAGTTTCAAAGTATGAGGACTTGGAATTTCATCAGTATCCGACATTAGAAGAATATCACCGTTGGAAATCCCCGCACGGCGTAACAATGTATTCATGGCCCCACGTTGTCTTGATTCGAGCACAAACGGGTCCTCATTTGATCCATGGACTGCAACTCGACCAGGATACAAGTCATGGACAACTTTTTGTTTGGCAAATGCAAATCTTTCCTGGTTTATGGCAAAGAAAAGAGGTTTTGGAATGCCTGTGAACGTGGTTTTGGACTCGAGGATCACAAATTTTGACACGTATGGATAAAGTTCATGCCATCTAATCTCTAGCAAGTCTAACTCATTGCTGAAGATAATTGCATCGTAAATGCGGCGGGGTTGGGAGCGAAGGGACCAGCCATGAAGGTGGCAAAGGTGGCCCATAGAGACATTTTCTGCATAATAGTGAGGTATGCTTGTAAAGGGGGCAGGGGGGTTGTCCCAAAGTGGTCGGAAGAAATAGGAAACCTTTTGGCCATGGATAAAAATTCCTATTACACAAATTGCCACAAGTAACAAAAGTAAGATACAAAGGAACTTTTTGGGAAATTTTCGTCTAGAAGTGAAGCGTGGTCGGAGAGTCATGCCTTGAAGGGAAAATGTTTAGTAATTCTAATCGATTCCCCCAATTCAACTATCGGAAAGATCATGGTCACCTGCAACAATTTCAGCATCAGGGATCAGAAACTAACAATATGAAAAGTAGAATCACATTCTATGCATTATTTTCCCAAGAGACAAATAGATTGAATACAAAAGTTGAGCTATCACGTATCAGTCATGTCCCCATAAAAAGATGAAACACCCGATAAACTTGTCAAGGAAAGCCAATTTCCCTAGCATTAACCAAGTATAAGCAAAAATTTGTAAAGGTATATTTGACATCAACAAAACTTAGGTTCATTTCCTAAGGTGCTTTTCATACGGTTCTTAACTTTACTACTCATGTTTTCCTCAAATCCAAGATTTCCCTGAAGTTTGTTATAACTACAAAAAGTGCATACGGAAGCAATTCTCATGGTTGTTAAATAGTATCACACTGAAGCAATTCCCATAGACAGTGAAACCAAATAAACAAAGGATATTTTAGTTTACTTGCTTAAAAAAGAAAGTGTAAACTTTTGTGATAAAAAAAAAATAAAACTCATCATCAAAAATACAAACTACTGTTTTACATTTATAAAACAGAGTTCCCAAATAGAGTACTTGACAATACAATTATCATTAATTCATTATCTTAACAAAGCAGCCTATAAAGTTTAGCAAATAA
>Ga0228711_1002583_pt1 | contig 27927 bp, 16 predicted proteins | sample MedpolnodulmetaG_2_FD_177996 | JGI IMG/M metagenome (GOLD analysis project Ga0228711, IMG submission 177996) | Root nodule microbial communities from Medicago polymorpha collected in Santa Monica, California, United States - brown nodules | ecosystem: Host-associated > Plants > Roots > Nodule... | reverse complement strand
GCCCCGAAAAGCCCCCCCCCCCCCCCCCAACGTCAGGGGGCCACTACCAATGATCAGAAACATTAACCTGCAAAGTAACAACCTACACTCCGCTAACATCTCCTCCTCCCACACCCACAACCTCCTCCACTGCCAAGCCTCACCCCCTCCCCCAAACCTAGAGAGAACATAGTAGCAACTGAAGACAACTTGTTCTCCGCTAAGTCAAACAACCGCCTAAAATGCTGACAAAAAGGCACATCTCCTAACCACCTATTAAACCAAAAGAAAGTGTCCGCTCCATCTCCCACCTTACGAGACACCATCTCCGAAACCCATCCATCACCCTCATCGCCCACTCCATCTCTGATCTTAGCTACCTCCCGCCACCAAAAAGAACCACTCCGGCCTCCAACCTCCAACTTCCCTGCCTCCTCACCATACCTAGCAGCCAACACCCTATACCAAAACCCACCTCTGTCAACTAACATCCTCCAACACCATTTCCCTAAAAGAGATAAATATACTCCCTCAGTTGCCTAACCTCCAGACCTCCAAACTCCTTATTAAGACAAAAAGTATTCCAATTAATCCAAAGAATTTTTCTATGATTCTCACTCCCTCCCCAAAAAAAAAATTTAAGCAAAGATTTAAAGAGACAAATTTTTAAGCAAAAAAAATTTATTCAATTTTTCTATCATTAAATCATTTTAAAAAAAATTTAAAAAAAATGATTTTCAAGCTATTTGCGTATTTCAACCAAAGTTTTTATAGAAAGTTTGACAACCAAAATCTCATTTGAATGGACCACATTAGATTGCAGTAACTCTTTACAATAACAAAATCATCACGACACTATGACTACTGTGTCAGTTATTCAAACAATTTTTTGTTTTTTTGGTTACAATAAAAACTTGATTTAACTAATTCCACAAAAAAAACACATCTTTTTTCTTAAGGAACCGTAAAAACACATCTTATTCCTTAAAAAAACACATCTTATTGGTAAACAAATCCTAATTCAACCGGCTAAAATACTATATAATTATACTGTTACGATCAAGGTTTAAAACTTTTGTAACCAAAAAAAGTAAAAATCAAAAGTTTAAAACTTTAATTTCTTCATTTATATGTATAACTTCTTAAATAATTATTGATATTCCGTCTATCTAAAGAATATATGTTCATTATATCAATTATTTTTTATTTTGACAAGTTCACACATTAAAAAGGTGGAGAAGAGATTTAATTTCACCAATTTAACTGATATGTTTTCATAGACAATATAATTTATAGAGATACATTTGCTTGATTACATGTATAAATAAATCAATGTGCATCTGAATGATTTTGATTTGGGTTGTGACTATACAAGTATTTCTTCTAGCCGTGTTCCAACCTATATAATATACCAACCTAGCAATTTAGGCAGAACTATATTTTATTACCTATTTTGCTAAAAAAAGATTATTTATTGACTATTTTACCTGATATTTACCCTTGTGGAAATTTCTTTGTAGAAAAAAGAAAATGGTAGAATTTTCAATTTTCAATTTGAAAAGTAAAAAGCACTCAAATCAAAGAAAGCAAAGATATTTGGAAACGTGACTGCAGAACAAAAAAACCAAACTATTCCTATTCCCACCCTTTTTAGCATACAATCCGCCACACTCAATCACCGCCCAATCCCATTAACAAACTAAACTATCTTCCTTACGTCTGCAGTCAAGTGCCAGCAAACCACCAACCAACCCAACAGCCGCCGTTATCTCCATCGTCGGCCGTTGCACGTCACGCCACTTCTCTTAACGCTTTTGATAACGACACCCCCCTTCTCTTTCGCGGTTTCGTACCGAATTCGATACTTTCAAACGCGCCATTTCTATTCTATTCTATTGGATTGGATCTCAGAAAGTGATATATACATTTTACTCTTTTTTTTTCTCCTTCTCTCTTCTTCTTCTTTTTCTCTCTTCAGGTATATATATACGTATGAAACGACGCCGTTTTGATTTATTTTCATGAATGCAATGCTGTTTTTTTCCGATCATGTGTTGATTGATCTACGATTTTCGGTTTGGTTTTGATCAAGCTTAATTGTGGTTTTTCGATTTCAATTTTCATTGAATTTGGATTGTTTTAATCTTGATGCATCTATTTTTGTTAACATGTTGTTATCTGGAAACTTAATTGTGGTTTTTGCGATTTCAATTTTCAATCTGGATGGATTTTTGGGTTTCTCGATTGATTTTCAATATTTTTGGAAAGTTTTATAGATTGAAACTCAGTTTTGAATTCTGATTTGGTTTTTTGTTGCATGATCGTGGAATCTTGTTAATTTTTATGATGGATCGAGCTGGATATGTTAAATTTTGTTAATTCTGAGGTTTGATCCAGCTGAATAGTGGTGTTTAATTTTGTTACTGTGTTGAATTCTTCAAATTTAAGTAAGCAATTTCTAAATCCACCCCCAAAAAACGCGGAGGTTTACGGGAATCGTGTTTTCTGATATTTCAGTAAACAATTCCTAAATCCGCCCCCAAAAAACGTGGAGGTTTACCGGAATCGTGCTTTCTTATATTTCAGTAAACAATTTCTAAATCTGTCCCCAAAACACGTGGAGGTTTACTGGAATCGTGCTTTCTGGTATTTAAGTATTGAATATGGAATGTTAATAGTTTCTCTAGAGTCTGCATTTGTCCATAAGGGATTTAATTTAATTTAATTTAATCCAGCTGAATATGCTGCTGTGTTATGCTTGAATTACATGTAAATGAAATGTTACGTTATTCGTATAATCCATTGTTAAATGTAGTTCTTGCTTTCTTTTGATGCAGAGGTAATTGAGGCGCGAATTGTTTGCGTCTTGAATAGAATGCAAGGTACAAAGTCTAAGACTTATCGCGTGTGTGAGTTGTAGTGGTGTTTGTTATTTCGTCTACAGACAAAAAAATGAAGTCTTATTTGATATTGAGATGTTGATTTGATTGTACAAAGATTTGTTATCGTGACTGATGATTCTGGTTTTAGGAGAGGGATTAATAGTTCAAGAAGATGAGAGGAGTAGAAGTTTGGAGCCTGAAACCTCTGAGGATGAGTGGCGGAAGTCTCGAGCTAGATCTCTTAGGAGAAGAGCAATGACTGCTTCAACGAGACTCACTTATAGTCTCAGGAAGCGTAATAAGCGGGTAGCGGATTATCAATTTGATTCAATTTTTATCGAAGATGTTCGGGATGCCAAAGAGGAAGAAGCCGTGAATTCGTTTAGACTGGCATTACTTACAAGAGACCTGCTTCCAGATTCCCATGATAATTATCACACAATGCTGAGGTAATTTGTCCGACAGAAGTTAAATTTACTTCTCATTTGGTAGCTCAATTTTATCACTTCAAATAAATGGAAATATCATTGGTTATGCTGTTTAGATCTCATTGATTTAAACGTCAAAGGTACAAATTTTTATTTTATGTTAGTTATAGAGAATTAATCACACAAAGGTGCAACTTGAAGCACATTTCTGGATAGACATTGTAGTTTCTACCTCTCTTTAATATGATTTTTCTTTCAAATTGGAGTATTCTTCTTCTTTTTTTGTTGATAGAAAGTATTCTTCCTTTTTTAACATAGGGTTGGAACACGATTTAATTTAATGAATTATATATTGAGATTGCCATTCTTTGATATTTTAAAACTTTTTCCTGAAACTTCTGTCGAGGAGAATTGATTTTTTTTATCAAGGCGAGTAGAATTGATAAAAAAATATTTTGTATACTAGATTTGTGCAAAAGCAAATTCTTTACACATGTAGTATATTACAGGCTGCTGCTGGTTTAATGCTGCAGGTTTCTGAAGGCCAGAAAGTTTGACATTGATAAAACGGTCCAGATGTGGGCCGATATGCTCCATTGGAGAAAGGAGTATGGAGCAGACTCTATTTTACAGGTAAAGTTTGATAGTAGTTGGTTTTCCCTTTACTTAATAGGGAAGCTAGTCTTTACTCATTTGTACACAAAGATTGTAAGAGCTTATCTGAGTTTTCAACTCGAAAGAGCCACCCAAAGCAAGTAGTTGTAGTGAGGGAAAATCTAACAGGAGATTTTTCCAAATATTATATGTTTGATTAGGAATTATTTTAATCTTTTCATCTGAAGGAACATTAAAACAATAAATAATATGTAGGATTTCGTATATAAAGAGTTTGAAGAGGTTCAGCGTTATTACCCTCATGGTATGCATGGTGTGGACAAAGAGGGGCGGCCAGTGTATATTGAGAGACTTGGCAAAGTTGAACCGGTCAAGTTGATGAATGTCACCACAATAGATCGATTTTTAAGATATCATGTTCAGGGATTTGAAAAATTGTTTCAAGAGAAATTCCCTGCATGTTCTATAGCAGCAAAGCGGCACATAGATAAAACAACTACAATAATTGATGTGCACGGCGTGGTAAATTCTATGCTTATAACAACATTTCAGAATAGCCTACGCTCTGTCGAAATCGAAGTTTATTGTAACTTTCTATATTTTGCAGAATTGGTTGAGCTTTAGCAAAATTGCACATGAACTTGTTATGCGCATGCAAAAAATTGATGGTGATAACTACCCTGAGGTAACTAAATGTTGTAGTATGTTTAATTTGACTTGCTAAGAAAATCATAGTAGTGATCTTTAAGTTGGCAATCTCAATTATTCAATTCCGAGATTCTTAAAAAGATAAAGAAGAATGAAAGTATGCAAGTAGTTTCTATTCATGATAGCTAAAAAATGCAATTTTGTACAAATTAGGGTTGTATGTTTTTATGTTCCTACTAAGTTCAGTGTTCGTGTTTCTTTTGTCATTATACAATTCATATTTGTCATGCATATGTTGACATGGGTGCATGCATGTATGTGCACTCAAATACATGTCAAAAAGGAACCTGAATTAGGGATAGAAATCATACAATGCACTCTACCCTTACTGCAAAATGAAAGTTGCATTTGGTAATTTTGGTATGGAGACGTTGTGCATTTCTGAATGTGCTCTTCTTTTTCCAGACATTAAACCAGATGTTCATTGTCAATGCTGGTAGTGGGTTCAAGCTAGTATGGAATACAGCAAAAGGATTTCTTGATCCGAAGACTACAGCCAAAATAATTGTATATACTTTCTTTCTGTGCTTTGATTTGACTTCAGAAAGGAATGCGAAGAGTCTAAATGTATCATGCTGGATTTGCAGGTTTTGGGCAACAAGTTCCAGAGCAGATTGTTAGAGATTATAGACTCATGGTTTGTGTTGTTTTTTCATGTCTCAGCTAATTAACTGCTTCTATGTCTGTAATAATGAATATTTACGAGCATTTCCTTTTGACCAGCCAACTTCCTGATTTTCTGGGTGGAAGTTGTTCATGCCCAAATGATGGAGGATGTCTTAGATCTAACAAGGGACCTTGGAATGATCCTTCCATTTTGAAAGTATGACATGATTGGGATTCTTGCTCCTGCATTTGTTTGAATTCTATCAAGAATTACTGCTCAAACCTACAGCTAATACTCCCTTGTGCTATGTACAGTTGTTAAACTCCAGAGAAGCAACAAAGCCAATGAAATTTGGAAGTTCTTCTGTTGCTGATAGATTAGACACCGAGTCATATCCTAGCATGGTCACTCATAAATTGGTTAAGTTCGAGTCCAGTATTCTTTTTTTTTTTTGTCCAGATTGCGAGTCACATTCGTTCTGTTTTTGCATGATGTGTAGCTTTACTCATGACTATTTCTTCACAGGTTACAAGCACTGAAATATCTGAACCTGGATCAACGTCAGAAGCAACATTGATTCCTTCGACCTTTATGCAATCAATTCCTTCTAGTGAGAATGTGAGCTTTCTTTCTATTTTCTTTTTCAAGTGTTTTATCTTTTTATACATGTAGAAGTTATTGGGTTCAGGTATAGAGAGAAGAAAAAGAATACTAAGAATTATAAAATTGGGGAAATGCTGGAATCAATTCTTTCCAAATACTCACTTGTTGGGAGAAGTTTATGTGGGTCTCATTCCCTATTTGGTGGGACAAACTTCCATATTTGTGGGATTCACATGAATTTCACCTGAGAATGAAGAATAAGTTTTATTTTTTTAATTTTTTTTAAAGAAATGAAGAATATGTTCGATAGTGGTGTTAGCATTTTTCATTTATATCATATAATGAGTGCTATGCTGCATTTTATCATAGAAGACAAAGTATTAATCTTTATTTATTCGAATTCTACTGTTAATCCTCTTCAATTAAACATGATATTAAAGACATTTGAAATTCAATCCTAAGAGAGTAAGAGGTAACTTGTTAAGAGGTAATGTGAGAAGTTTTTCTAGACATCCTCTAATAATACATCTCATGATATTTATGAAACCTGGACACTAACATGAACACCAAATACAACATTGACACATGCAATGTCTAAAATATAGGACATCAGGATATAGTACACTCACATGCATATACATGTACATATAGGAAGCGTATTGGTTGTGATCATGAGCGGGTTGTATGGTGACGCTTATCTCCTCACATATACATATACCCAATTCATACAACAACAACCAAGCCTTATCCCACTAATTAAGGTCGGCTACATGGATCAAATTACTTCATAGTGTTCTATCATAAACAATATTTTGAGCACAATGGAATCATAATGTAAGGAGTGTGTGTAAAAGAAATTTGACAATCAGACCATATTTGTTTAACTTTGAATGTAAAAGGATTTGGTTTACTCGAAAAAAATATGAGGTCCAAAATCATACATACTCCAAATTAGAAGGATCACAACTGTTATTAAAAACATCTTTTTCTTTCTCTTGGAACATCGAGCTTTCACATTTTATTTTTATCTGGAGTTTCTCTAAATAAAGTAGATAGTTAGTGAAACACTTCATTTTTGGGTCTGTCATTTTTGTCATGAAAATATTGGTCGGGATACTTTTGTTGCCAAATTAAAAATTTGAGGATACTAAAACCTAGATAAAGAGTTCAAACCTAATTGGAAGTTTGTATAATATTTATATACAAGGCTAAGCTCTAACCACTGAGCTAGCACCTCAAGTGTAATTTTTAGTCATTTGTATATTTACAGTTTTGCATAATATAATACTTTATGTTGTCATATTGTTTATAATATTGAATCGCCACAACTCATTTATGATATGGAACTATATTGCAGAAAAGGATGAGAGACCATGCACCTATCTGCAACCTAGTTGAGCCAAACAATGATGCCAAAGAAGTTGGTGATGTTGATTTACCAAGTACGTCATCCAAAATCATGTCCTATTATAACTAGTGATTTTTTTTCTTTCTGGACTAATGGTTTGTGTTTTATTATGTTAAGTTCCCAAAATATGGTAAAGTTTGGTTTAGCTCCTAAACTTTAAAAAGTATATTTTTTGTCCTTTATTTCTTGAAATGTGCTATTCGTGTTCCACTGATCCTTGTTGTGAACTTTGTCTTATTACTTTGCGATGTCTCAAATGGAGTGCCACCTCAGTTTTGTACACATGGCCAAAAATCCTTATTGGCTGCAGATGTGTTTAAAAATGCCTCCACCTCACCAGTCTAAGTCATTTATGCAATATACCCAATTGAAAATGAAACCCTACTCTTCCTCGTTTGTTTTCCTTCCTCATCGATCTAACAGAATCCTAATGCTGACACTCCTTACCCGTCAGAGTTTGCGCACGCCCAGTAGTGATAGAATCACCAATGTGAACCCCCATTGGATCAATATTCTCAATCGAACAAATAATAACTACGTTGTCAACTAAATCCCTCTTAACCTCGAGCTCATATTGTTTCTAATCAAAGAATTTCAATCAAAACTTGATTGGTGAAGTTAACACCTAGCCTGGCTTAGAAAATTTCCACCGAACCTTTACTAGTGGAGGTCGGACTTACAATCAACATAAGCTGTCCAATTTTGTTGTCTACATGGAGGGACTCTTTGAGGTTGGTTCTAATACCAGAAGGTGGGGTTTTAATCCCATTATTCTGCTTGGTTTGTTTGAACAACTTTTTGTCCTCATCTTTCTTAATGACTCTGAGTTTCTCCCTAATGAGTTACATGTCGCATTTCTACAATGATTTGTTTGAACAACTTTTTGTCCTCATCTTTTAATCCCATTATCCATGTTTTAAGCACATCACCAGTCCACAGATAATGTTTCCCAAGTGTACAGGTCAGAGGTTTTGCTCCATTTGACACTGTGCTGTTGATGAGATGGATTCCACAACGAGAACGATGAATAGTACATTTTAGGAAATGGAGGAAGAAAATATTCTTTTTGAAGTTCAGAGATTACGACTGTACTTCATATTCTGGGGGACTAGTAATTAGTTTACCCTTTTCCTGTATTTATCAGATGATGCTCTTGTTATGTGCTCTATATGATAATATTAGAAAATGTGACATAACCTCAGAAATCTTTGCTCACGTGACTTGAGTCTGGAGAAAATGAAAGGAGGAATTTGATGTAGTGTAAATTTATTTAGAAAACTACTTCACTTGGTCCAGTCTTACCCAAGTCATGTGACACGTGGTTCTGAGGCAACCATGTTTTCAGAACAGATTGAAAATTATGGCTTTATATTTCTTTCTGTGCCAGAGATTTCTCTTTGGAAGTTCAGTTTTTATGCTCTGGAATATAGTATTCTTGTTGCTAAAGTGATGTTATCTAACAGCTTCATTAACTGTTTGAGCCACATTGACTTGTTTCCTTTTCTTGTTACAAGAATTCTATATTCTGCACTAATTGTACTTTGAAAAATGGTGCATCTGATAGGTGGTTCAAGCAACAATATTTCAAGACAACCAAAGAAGCTAATTTCCTATGTCAGGAGTACATTGGATCAAATCATAGTCAAAGTGTTCGCTTGTATATATGTAGTATTTGCAGCACTTGGAAATTTTTTTGTGGTTCGCTCTGCCAACAACCAACCAAGAAGCCATCAGAAAATCCAGCTAGTGGAATCCAGCTCTCTGGAACAATTAACCACCCCAGATATAAAGGAGCCAATTTGGCAGAGGTTGCGGGATTTGGAGGCAGTAGTGACTGAAATGGCTAATAAACCGAGAACAATTCCTCGTGAGAAAGAGGATATTCTTCAAGAGTCATTGAGTCGTATAAAAGGAATTGAATTTGACTTGCAAAAGACAAGGAAGGTAGTGCCAGTCTCCTGTGATTAAGTTGATCCCTTTGAAGGACATACTCCCTCCGAAATGAAATATAAGCAAAAGTGGTGGTTGAGAAGTCAGTGTATGTGGTTAAAAATGTAGTCCACATACATCAACTTTTCAAGTACCCTTTTTGCTTATATTTCATTCGGAAGGGAGTATTGTTTAAAGAATTCACCATTACTGTGTTGATTGAGTTCGCTTCTTCATTTTAGGCACTGCTTGCAACTGCTTCAAAGCAAGCTGAGCTTGCTGAGTCACTGGAAAGCTTAAAAGATAACAAATTTGATGTAAGTCGCTATTACCTCTCATCTCCAGTTTGAAAACTTAATGTACAAACTTTGTTAATCATAATAGACTGTGTTATAATGTATCCAGTGCATGGTGCATAGTGCATACCTTTATTTTCATTTAGTGCAGAAATTCATAGAACTCCACTTGGATTTTTTTTTTGTCATTTATATCCAAATTGTCATAAGCTAAAGAAGAAAACTCATCATATTTGCACTGTCAACCTTTCTGCAAGGCTGGTTGCATTTCAATGTTTTAGTTGATTTTTTTTAAATGTCCTATCTCATCTCATATCATCTGGTACTGGTTAATATATTTTTATATGTTATAGTCTTAAATAATTTTGTAATTCTTTTTTCCTACCAGAATTTTATTCTTTGTTTGTATGTACTGATAATGATCACTTTCTAAAAATACAGGGGACAAAATCATGTTGGCCTAAAAATAGTAAATATGCCCCTGGAAGATGAGTATACGTCTTTACATCATCAGTTTGCAAAGCTTGCCAGTATATTGTTTTTGATACTCTGCGGCTGAATTACTACCGGATCTAAACTTCTCTTGACTTATATAAAGGATTTACTCTCATAGGTGACTTTACTTCTGTGATATATCCACAGGATTTTGTACTCACACACACACACACCCTGGAAGAAATGGAAGTATATTGTAATACCCATTCTTTTCAGGTCTGAGGAATGAGATATAGGGAGTAGACAGCCCCAATCTATTCAAGGCAGCAAGAAGTTTTTATGAGGGCTCTGGACTCTTGAGTTATTCCTCTAAATAGGTATTATTATGTCAACCACATTGTTTTCTTACTACATTTCCTGTACAGAGAGTACATAGCTACAAAAAATGCTACTCAAATTCAGATGTATTTATTTTAATACTAGTGGCATTTATATGCAAAAAAACGGGAAACTTTTTCAGGTGATACATAATACATGTGAGTGTTGTACTTTACCTTGGACTCATGAATATATCTTTCTGTTTTCTAGTGTTTATTTTCTTCTAAGAGATTTCCATAAGCAGTGTTGTTGCTAATACATCCCCATGAGGAAGCTTTGTTTTAATTCGTATCTGTTTATTATCTTCTGAGAGTCAATTTCGAGACTGTTTATAACTCAGAAGTTAACATCTGAAACTTATAAAAACATGTTTATTTATATGTTCGAATTGTCAATTCAGTAAGTTTTTTTTTTTTGGGTTATTTGAAAAATTCCCGTTTTTTTATATGTTCAAACTTACAAAATACAACAAAAATAAAGTAATCAAGTGTCATAGTAGGGATATGTAACTATGTTAACTCTCAACCTCCATGTGTAATGCACGCCCAGGAAGATATATCAAATCCTCTGGATTGTCGCCAACAATAGACAGCATATCATATATTTAGTAAGGGAAATGTTAACTAATAAAATATCAAACCCTAACTGGTTAAGGAATTATAAAAATAAATATTGTATTGGAAATTGTGTATTCTACTTTTTGAAAGTTAAAAAAGTGCTCTTTTCAATGTAAAACTTGACTTTTCTTTCTACTTTTAGTTCTTTAACTAGTGCCCCGGAGCACTAGTTAACAAGACCCATTTAGTAATTATGTAGATGAAGTGAATCAATAAGCAATACCATGCCATAGTACTAGGGCAAACATTCGAAAATACCCATGCGTGACTTAAGTCACGTAGTCTACGTGAGTTAACTCACGCATGATTTATAACTAGCGTAAGTTAACTCTTGGAGCGTGACTTAAGTCACGTTGGGGTAATTGCGTCTTTTCAGTTGTGAGCGAGCAAAAACAGTTGGGAGAAGAACAGAATTCGGCTGAAACGGACGGGTTTGGGTAGGTTTGGATTTGAAATCTCAACCAAGCCCAACCTATGGTTGGTCAGGTGTACGCGTGATTTGAGTAGGTTGAAAGGGTGTGTAGAAAGAATTCTGCTCTTCTCCCAACATGTTTTACTCATGCCCAACCAAATTTTCAAATTTACCCCTGCATGAGTTAACTCACGCTAGTGTTAATTCTGCGTGACTTAACTCACACTACGTGAGTTAAAACACATTAGTGTTAATCTCTGCGTGAGTTAACTCACATTGGATATAGGTCTGCGTGAGTTAACTCACGCAAACTACTGATATATCGAGTAGACAACATTTAATGCATAACATTCAATGCAACCAAGTCATTAATGACCCGTAATCTTGACACATTCATAATTAAACTAAATTACGCCAGTTTAACAACATTATCACATAATCACACAAAAACGATCCAAATTACACAAATTCATCGTTTATCACACAATCACATAATTACACATAAACGATCCAAATTACACAAATTCGTCGTTAATGATGCATAATCACTTAATGACACATAAATGATCCAAATTACACAAGTTCGTCCTTAAATTTTCAAAATCACATAATCCCACATAAACGATCTAAATTACATAGATTCGAACACATTACACTATTACACTTTAATAAATATTACACTTCAACATATCAGACATAAAGATGCAAAATGTTATTCTCAACATCACGCTGAACATGCAAGCAACGTCGTTGTCATCTTTGAGAAGTTGTGGATAATACACGGTCTTCCAAAAATCCTCTTCCTTATCCTCCCCCAAGTCCACAGTGGCACCTGTACTATTACATGAGATGTTCTTTGATTTTTACCAATTTGGGTAAAATATCTGTTAAGTTGTGCCTTCAACTCGTCCAATTTGTCGATGGGGTTTAAAAAAACCTTAACCTTCTTTCTCACACTCTCGTATCGGACATGAGCTTCAACTGGAACATGTGCATCTTCAGACATGTTTCACTTCGCAAAAAATAATGGAGTAATAAGTATGAGAATAAAACCAAATGAAAGATAAAATAAATAGTTGAATAATTAGATACCAAAAAATGCGAGCAATAATTGACGTGACATAATCGGCCACAAAAAAATACATCGGTGTAATACCATCAAAAAATAGGATGAACACCGACCAAAAAGTGTCATAATATATCTAACTAGACTAGTGATAGTGCATAATCTCTATCTTCTTCCATGACTTCCAGTTCTTGTTTTGGTTTTTCCGGAGTCAGAGTGTCACAAATAATAGGATTGTGCTCATTTATTGGTTTCTTTGGCGGCTTCGGCTCCTTAGTCATGAGGTCATTGAAGGCGGCTTGTCTATCCGTAAAAGCAAAATTTCATTTCTCTGCCTCACCAATCTTGTTATTCATCCATTCCGCACAAGACGGTGGTAACGGACAACCTTCTATTAAAAAAACATGAAGAAAGTGGCCGGGAATTAAGCCAAGACACATGATGTTAGAATGTGGGTTAAGTGGTGGAGCACCTCGGATTGGGAAATATGTCTCACATATACCTTTTTCGGGCAAAGCCAATTGAACGACGACTCTATTGTAGCAAGTTGCAATAATGTCATCCATATCCGGTAATGTCAACCACTTATCTTCAAGCGCAATCTCACTTCTACTTGTTGGAGGGTGTAAACCATCCAAGATAAGTTTAAAACGTTTCTCGGTACCAAATATTAGCAATAGTCACTCTTAAGATTTTTCAACTCATGAATAAGTGCATGACGAATCAATACATGATTTTCCTCATCTATTCCCATGTGCCTAGCTATGACCCAGAATTGACAATTACCATCCCCTTTAACATTCACATTGTCTTCAATGAAAGGTCTCATGATCATTGGAATTTGTGAAATGCATGGTATATTCAAATAAGGTTTTGATTTTGAAGTAGGTGTCGAAGCTTGTGAGCGGGAGTAAGTGCCAAGACGTGCACCTTTACTCTTTGGAACCTTACTCTTGGGTTGTGAGGATTGACTAACGGAATTTTGAGAATCAATAGTCTCCAACCTAGAGGGGATTCTACCCGTGGATGTCGTTTTCGGGGTAAACCTCACCCTTTTAGGTGCTCCCTTGGTTACCACTTGAGGTGGATTCAGCATTGTGTCCTCCGGAAATCCTAGTTCTTGCAACACCTCTTTGATGTGGAATTTCATCTTGTAAGGGGCCCTTTTGAGATGTTCTTGAATGGCGTTCCATTCCTCCGTCATGGAAAAATGTTCATCAGTCTCTTCTCCATGTACACTTAACCTTTGCCAATGAGGGTGTATTTCATCCAATAGAATAGACAATTTTTATTTCTCTTCTCGGCAATAATACAAGCACAAACAAGGCAACCCGTACGTTGTCATTTGTACACAACCAAAATCTTCTTTAGCAAAGCCGAATGTCCCAGAGCATTGTAATTTGTCATCGATAAAACTCAATGCAGCTCTAGATACATACCCCTCCAACTCAGAGAATAATTTGTGTCTTTTGTATTTGTGTTCCATGACAGTTATGCTCCTCCAAAAAACTTTCGTGTATCTCTCACCTAATTGGTTAGCCAACATTTTGTTAATTTCATTCCATGATGCCAAATCTCCCACACTATATAAAAAGTTCTCTTTTTCTTATACTCTTGCATGATCAACATTTTTTATGCATCCTTTGAAGTTGCAATTATGATAACTGTGCTTACCTAGTTCGGTTGATGATTGGGTCTTGGCATAAATTGTAGCGTTTCTTATTAGGAAAAATAAAAAGTATGCATGTACTGTCTTCAAAGTGAAGTGTTGGTTACTTTTTTTCACAGTAATGTTTGGAGAGTCTTAAACTGCCACACTACTCGTACTCGTTTCAAAAACGAAAGGTCTTTTTGCATCTTTAATGATTGTGATTCTTGACACGATGTTGTCGATAGCAGCTGAAAGATTAGGTGACTAAAAATCGGAGGTGAACCGACTCCGACCAGACTTTGAATGGTGTAAAAGCTCTTAAAATGAGAACCTGAAAAGTATAGACCTTAAACAATTCTATGTCTTTGTAACTTAATAAAATTAATTTGTATATGCAGGAACAATTGAAAAATGAAATTAAAGACATTCATTCTTAATTGATTCAGTCTTAGCTATATTCTGTTTATTTATCACTGTAATATAAAGAACCAGGAATAATATTTGTATCATTGTAATATAAAGGCTATTCCCAATAATCAATTCAGATGACTTGAAACAAACAAAGACTAACTAATATTTCAATTTGAAGCAACCTTCAAAACAAAATTAACAATCAATAGCTTTCTCAGAGTGACTGGACTCTTCTCTATTGTTTTCTTCGATATGACCAGTATTGAGATTTTGCAAACTCTCATTTTCTATTTCCTCTGAGGTTTTTCCTACGAATTCCTTGGCATCCTCAACCTTCCGGACTGACTTCTTATAACCATTTGGACCTCCACCTGTATCAGACGCGTGAAGAGCCATTCCGCCAGCTATTTGTCGTTCTTGAAGAGTAACCAGCGGTCCTTCTATATTGGGAGATGATGCAGGCTCTTTCACTTTTTCTATATTAACATCAGATGCGAGGGATGTCTAAGCCATATATGAAGTACCAACAGAATCTGTTTCTTTACATAAACTGTAAAGCTTGGACATGCAATTGTGGAGCCGAGACACAGGCCTTGTAGAACAGTTTGAGGCAGAAGCGATAACATTTGAATTCTCCAAACTTTCTCGATCAGCAAGCATTGGCTCTTTTTCCATCTCCTTCAAAGATTTTAACATATTTACAAGTGCCATACTCAAAACTTACTCTCTTTCTCCAACCTTGGTTTCCCTAAGGCTGACTTCAGCTTCCCTATACTCCAAGGCTTCCTCCCGTCTCTTAACTTTCTTAACGAGGGATTTCCGCTTTTGTTCCATTTCAAGCTCAAACAGCTTTTTTTGCTCATCAAGAAGTTTCTGTTGCAACTGCAACCATAATTCTTTCTCCAGCATTCTCTTTACAGAAGAATCCACTTTCTTCTCCTTTCGATCTTGGAATACACCCCAGAAGAACAGCAGATCATTCATACCTACTGAGAACAGAAGTAGCAAGAGATTAGTAAGAAAGAAACAGCCGGAAACCTGAACTTTATCCTAGTTCAAAATTCAAATGAAATCATATACGACGAGCAAAGAAAATATCTTACTTTGAATTTCCCGGGGAAGAATGTTAGATGGAAAAATCAAAAGCTCATATAATTAATTTTGTTGATCATCTTATTCATCAAACTATTGTAATGCGTATCATAGCTGTGAAAAGTTAAAAAATATATATATAATTAATTTTTTTTTTTATAGTAGACAGAATAAAACTAATCTTGTCATTATATATAGAAAAGAAATATCTAACAAACCTATTAACATCTTTAGCAAAAAAGTAGAGGCCAATATCTTCCTTGGTTACTTGAGCTCTCGTAAATTGAGACGGCCAGATACTCGATCGAGGCAGTTCATCTAGTGTAATAATCTCTGGAAGATTGGACACAAAATTAATAACTTCGACTGCAGGACAAGTTGATAGATGAGCCTGAAACCTATCATAAGTCCTTTGTCTGTTGCGTATATGAAATTTGCCTCTGTATGAATCATAATGAATATGCATGAGCAATCTCGTAGCAGTAAACAGTTAAAACAAAACAAGATGAATGGTTATATGAAAACAAAGAAAAAGTATCATACTCCCATGAATGATGAAACTCCGAAATCTGAAGGAACCGATGAATTGCTTCTTCAATCTGGGTCTTCTCTGTCACCGCAGTCATCCCTAAGATCAGCAAGACAAACTGTGTTGTGTTCTGTACTGTAGCCCTAGCGTGCTTATCAAACCTTGCAACAACTATACTGAGTAAGTACTATTTATAGGGTTTTGACAAAAAATAGAGTTTATAGGGTAAGGCAAAAACAAAATTTCTCAAGTCTAAACAATATTTTAAATAAATAAATAAATTAGAAGCTAGGGATATGTTTGGTTTAATCAACGGTATATATTATGTCTATAAAATTATCTTTATAATGTCTCTAAACTTATCTATAAAACGTTCAAAAAAAAATCTATAAAAAAGCTAGCTATCAAATATTTTTGTTTCTCTTCAATTTTTGTTGTCTATCAAATCAATAAAAAAAGAAAGAAAAAACAATATGATGCAAAAAAAATTATAAGGGTCATGTTAATATCCGTCCTTAGGATATATGTTAAGAATTTCACGCATAATAAACATTTATTCAAAAAAAGGAATTTTCTAAAGACACATGTTAAGAATTCAACATATAGTAAATATTTATTGAAAAAAAGTAATTTTTACAATTTGGATAAATAAATCGACACAACAATACATAATTTTTATCTTTGATGTCTTAGTATGTTCCCTAAGGACACATGTAGCATTTCCCAAATTATAACCTCAATAGAATAAAATTGCAACTAACCATGTATTTTTTATTTCACATCATGACAATAAAATAAACAACGTCCCCTCGTAAACAACGTGATATATATCATGAATTATTAATTAAAGTTATAATTGCACAAATTTAAAGCAATTCATATACACAATTTACTATTTGTCAAAAAAACACAAATTTATTAATGAGTTAAACCGCAAATAACCAAGCATCATAAACCAAACATATTTGTATTTACCAAAATTTACATGGTTGAATAGTTTCTAAATCATAATAATATAAAATTTCAATACCATATTAAATAATATACCATGAACAAAATTACTTTGGGGGCATATATTTAAAGCATCCTTCATGTATATCATTACTTACTTCATGGACATGAATTTAACTTATGAACAAAGTGTTGTTTTTAATAATAAAACACCAACTTTTTTTTTTGAAGAAATAAAACACCAGCTTTTGTACCCAACAAAAAAACACCAACTTCTTTTTAAGTAATACTCGATAATAATAAATTAACTTTAACCTGAATTATGTACACATAACCAAAAACTAATAACAGACATGTATACTAAGGAAAATCGTGATATAAAACGCAACGGGTAAGTAAAATTTACTTTCTCTTCTTTGGATCAATACAAATTTGTCACGAATCAAAGATAAGAATGTTACCTCTTGAAGTGCAGAATCTTGTTGTTGTAACCCTTTCAATCACGAGCAAAAAAAAGTAGTGATGTCTCTACTCAGTCCACACGAAAAGACCTTCTCAATGAAACTTCAAAGAGACTAGGGTTTCTTTTAAGTTAGGGTTTCTAAGAAGTGGTATATTATTATTCAATGTCATATGAGTTCCATTTATAGACTCACTTATGGTCTTAGACATTTTTAAATAAAATATATATCTTTTGAAACAATTTCAAAACATATCTTTGATTTTATTTGAATCCAAAATATATTTTTTTGAAACAATTTCAATATGATATCTTTGTTTATTAATTTATAAATAAGACTTCTTTATTTATTTTCTCTCATCTATTTGTTAATCATGTATATTCTCGTAACGTCGATAATAATATTAAATCATATAATATATTTAATATTATAAACATCGATAAACATTCAACAATATGTAACTGTCACCCAAATGACAAAAATGTCATGTAATTCGACAAAAATCAAGAAGGAAACCTTTTATTTCCACTCCCACCGTTATACTTGAACTGTGTTGCCGAAAAGATCTTGTATTTTTAGTACTACATCACAATTTGCTTATCTTTCATTGAAGATATTGTACTGAATTACTACACGCATGAATTGATGCCCTTCCATCAACGAGGTCGTTGACAGATGTTCATTCCAATCGTACTCAAGGTTGGAGGGCAATAGTTATGTTTTGTTTTTACTGAACCTAGTTTAAACCACACTTTCCATCTTAAGAATTTACAACTCTTTTCAAGTATTTTCCCAAATTTAACCTTTTATATTTACTGTTGTGATAATTGATTTATTTTATTTTCTTGCAAACAAGCTTTCTAGCGGAAAGCTACACGAAGCTATAGCTCCCCAGTCCCTGTGAGATCGATATCTTTTTATATTATGACTTGAGCAATGTATACTTGCACTCGGTCTTTTCATCTTAGAATACTCATAATGTTTTCACAAACACCAACAAGTTTCATTTTAGCATTGGTGTTTGCTTCTCAGTTTTCTTGGAGATTAATTTGGATTGAGAGTGATTCCCCGAGTGTTGTTCAAGCTTTCAGGAATCCCGCCATTATTCTGTTTCGTCTGTGGAATCATTGGCATAATTGTCTTCAATTGGGTATTACTTCGATTTGTTCTCATACTAGTGTAACACCCCGTGTCAAGCACATGATACATTTTATTTAAAATTCTTTAACGGATTTTTTTTCTTTAACGGATTTTGCACATTAATAGGTGTTTTTAAATATTATTCTATTTATTTAGTTTGATTTCATTACCGAATTTTGACATTATGTCGTACTTTATCCTCATATTAAAATTTAAACGATAAATCACCATTTATTAAGACCAAAAAAGTTAAATTTTATAACGATATAACTATTTTTGTGGGAATGATTAAATAGTGGGTAAAAATACAATTGTCCTTAAAACAGGTATGATTCCCTCTGTTTTAGTCTACTACTCGTAATAAAATTATAACTTTTTTTTACTTAATCACAATACTCTCTCCAATTGCAATAAAAAATGGCTAAATTACACCGGAGGTCATTTAAGTTATTTAATTGTAACAAATTAGTCCTTTAAGTTTTTTTTGTATATCTTACGTCATTTAATTTATTTAATTGTAACACACTATTCCTTTAAGTATTGTTTGTAACACTTATGTCCTTTAAGTTATTTAATTGTAACTTTTAGGTCCCGAATAACTTGCATTTTTAAGATCTGAAATCCCCAAAATTGATACGGTAAAATAACTTAAAGGACCTCGTTGGTATGGAAAAAACTTATATGCAATTAGTTTTCTTGATTTGATAAAAAATATATATAAATTTCTGAAAAGTACCATCTATTGGAATTTGTTTCATGAGAATAAAAAAAATCGCACAAAATCCATAAACTAAAACCTCTACCAAACGTGCGGAAGAAAAAGGGAGGAGATCTATTTCAACCCCCTCAATTAGATCTATGCTCCTGATCAAAACATGTAAGTTCTTCAACTCCTTAATGGTAATCCTAGACGTAAGGTTCAAAAATTCTTTTAGTATGCTAATGCGCGATAAATGAGGCAACTAAAATTGATAGTCTGTAGGAGAATTTGTATTTTCACTCATAAAGTTGTAATTAAAAGTAAAGGTAAAAAACAAAGGTCGGAAATATTACCATTTATTAAAAAATATATTTACTAAAAGGATTGTGAAAAAAAATTTCCCTCCAACAAAATAAGCATATATTTTCTTTAGCTCTTTTTATCTCCATAATTTAACGGTTGAATTTGATCTTAGTTGATTGAAAAGAATTTTGTAACGTTCATTTTCCAATCATTGAAGAAACAAATAAAATGATTAAATGAAGAGATACATACTTTTCAATGATATTAAATGATCAAATTGATAGTTATAAATACTTACCTTGCAACAACTTTACTTTTGCCAACTAAATTTTTAGAGTCTCCTTTTTGTTTCACTGGAAGATAGTAAAAGAGTACATTCTAACTGACATCTCTTCAAAATTATTAACAAATGATTAAAATAATAATGAAATATCATAAGGTATTGTATATTAAAAATAAAAAAAATACAAATCAAGTTCACCCATTCGAATTTAATTCAATGACATTGATCTTAGTTCTTGCAATGTATCTTTTGTATTCTCTTTCAGTATTCACCACAATTGGTTTAACTTCTTTCATTTTTCATGACTCACATAAGTACAATTTCTTTTATTGAATCCTTATTATTTTTTAGTGGAAATGGAGTGTGGAGGCTAGGAGGGTCCATTGGGTTAAGTGGGATAAGATGTGTCTTGGTAAATTTAGTTATGATATATTGGTTCGTAGAGTGTAGAATTTTAAGTTATCTTTGTTAAGTAAATGATTTTGGAGGCTAACATGGATCAATGAGTTTGCAGTTTAAACTTTTGACTTCTTAGAAAAGGTTGGAGGGAGTTCATGTGACCAGTGGGCGCAGTTAGGCCTATGTATGGTGGAAATATATCTATGGTGTTAAAATAGGGGTAGAGATGAAGATTAGAAATTGGTTTGATGAAATCTTGATAATAGTGGAGAGTGATGGGGAAAATGCAATTTTTTGCCATGATACGTGGTTGTAGAGTGGCCCTTTGTGTAATATATTTAAAAGACCTTTTGAGTTATCTTAAAATAACTATGTGCCATTTGAGGAGATGCGTAGGTTAGGGTTGAATGGGGTGAAGACGATGTCATATATTTTTTTTGGAAGGAGGTGTAAGGGATATATTGTTGTTCTTTGTTGGACAACATTGTTTTTGAAGGCTAGCGTCGTTGATAAGTGGACATGGAAACTTGATCATTGTGAAAAATAACCTATTAAAGGGATATATCATCTGATGATGCAGGTGGAGCATAATGACCCTATGGCTCTCAAAATTCTCATTAGGAACAAAACAACTTCTTAAAATGTTTATCTTTCTGTGGAGGCTCCTGAATAACTAAATTCTAACAAAGGATAACTTAGTTTCATGGAGTATTTTAAATATGGACTCATTTTTATGTTGTCGCATGGGTGAGAAAGAAGAAAATGTTAATTATTTGTATTTTGAGTGTGAATTATTTGGTAGCATATGACAAAATATTCTAAAGTGGTTGGATAATTATTGTGTTCTTCCCAATTATTCTCGTGTACTCTTCATTTCGGTGGTTCTCAATTGTTCCAAAATAAAGTTCGTTTCAGTTTTCAGTTGATTTGGTTGACTTGCGTTTGAATTATTTGGAAAGACATAATGTTAAGAAATCAAGTTCGTACTTTGAGTTGAATTGTTAGTGGAATAATGTTTATACTCGTCTTGGTTATTCTACCTCATGATTTGGTTCTTTTGTATCTTTGCATCTTAAACTTTGTATTTTCCTTTTTTAGGCACATCTTGTGCTCAAAGTGTTTTTAAGATAATTGATTTGGAATCTTCATAAAAACAAAATTCACCTTAGTCAAGTCACAAATTACATCAATATATAATATATTAAATGTTAAGTAACTAAACACTAAAATTTTCATGGTGTTAGAAAAGGGGTGGGGATGGGGGTTCGAAATTAGTTTGATGATAATAAAAATATCATGTAACATCTTTTTAATAAATATAACATCTATTTTATTATTATTTTTAGGGGATTTATTTTATTGTTTATTATTTTGTTATAACGACCAACATTTTTATTAAAAAATTTCTCAATTAATCAAAGCGTTTATTTTACTAATTATTAGTTTATTGTAACCGACCAATATCATAGCGGTACATTATTTTAATAATTTTAATGTTATTTTTTTTTTTTTCAAGTAGCCTAGTGGCTAGAGCTCACACAATTAAATTGTGGAGAAGTGGAGTGTCCGGAGTTCGAACCCCGGCCCCTGCATATAATATGCGATATCCCTACCAACTGAGTTAAGCTCACGGGGATAATTTTAATTTTATTTTTACTAAATATTATTTGGATGTAATTGACCAAATTTTATTACGCAACATTTTTAATAAATTTGAACGTTTATTTAATTTTTCATGCAAGTAATAAAGATTTTTAACAATTTAATAGAACTATTGTCACGTGAGACATGATGTTGTGAACACGCAAAGTGGCTTCTATCTTGAACTAAAAGATTTGCGTAAAGTAGAAGACAAATCAACATGAAACACATATATAACTTCTCAATTGAATTCAACAAAATTGACATAGAATATTATTGAAGTATTAAAACGTACTAAAAAAAGTATAATTAAATGTAAATCATAAATTCAATGTCTAGTACTTGAACTTTATTTTGGTAAAATAAAAAAGTACATGGAATAATGACATGAGAAGAGACAACTTAAACCATATAAAATCACTCAAAAATATGTTCTCTCTATTTTGATAATTTGATTGCCCCATTGTGTTGATTGAAACCAACATCAAATAAAGGAAATCGTGTACACCATTTCCTCTTGGAGTTACTCCTTGAACTTGTAAATCAATATTCTTCATATAGAAGCACCAATTCGGTCAAACTACATAACAAAAGATTAAAGTATCATATTTCAAATAAAAAATACAAAAAACAAAAACGATATGAAAGAAAATACATTTCGATCCATTAGAACCAACCAAGCACGAACAACCTTCACAACTAATATCCACGATTTTTTTCTAGGTGATACGTCAGAAATGAAGTCGTGTTTCAGAGAACCAGAGAATAGATGAATAAGAAAATTGTTGTGGTTATGGATTAGTTGTACCCTAAAACGCGACTATTTATATACAAAAATAATATCATAACGGTTATTATCTATTTATTATTAGTTTAACTATTTTAAAATTAGCATTGTTAATATCTTTAATATTATAAAACATGTATTAAAAAAAATTAAATTTTATTTGATGTAACCGACAAAAATTTAATTATATAACAATTGAAATTTAATAGTAACTTACAAATTATTAGTTATTATATTTATTATAATTTTGTAGCCTATAAATTTTTTAATGTAACGTATAAATGTTAATCGAAATACTAATTATATTAACAATTATTTGATTGTAACGTACCCGATTTTTAATGTAATAAGGTAACATATGAATCTTAGTCAAAACACTAATTATATTAATAATTATCTGTTTGTAATGTACCAATTTTTTAATGTAACATATAAATCTTAATCGAAACAATAATTATATTAATAATTATTTGATTGTAACCAACTATGTATTTTATGTACAATTCAATGTTATATAAAAACGGTTTTTTATAATAATTATTATTAAGCTTGTATTAAAAATTAGAAGAAATTTTTGGAACAAATGTCAAGTAAGATTATGATGATGTGGACATCTTTAGAGGAGAGGATTCTTGAAATAGGCTATTTCTAAAAACTCTTGATTGTTAGTATAAAGATTTACCACAAAGGAAATTGTTTTGCAAACAAGCTAGCCACTCATAGTCATAGCATCTCTGAGGTTGTTTGGTTTGATTCAATGCCTGAAATGTTGTTACATGATTTTTTTTTTGGGATAGGAACGGTTTGCCTAACTATTTTTTCCCTTAGATGGCTTTATTCTTTGGGTTCTTTCCTTTTCAAGGGTCTTGGCCCAGTCCCCCTTCTTGTATATATTCTTTTTCCTTTTTTAAATAATATATATTAAGTAGGCGATAGAGGATGGGAGTCTCAGTCAGGTGTCAACCTAGTTGGGATGTTTCCGTTTCTCCTAGATGCCTAACCTATCTCTTGGTTTATCAGGGAAAAAAGTGTTTGCCTTAGAGCTCAACGGGAAGTGTACGGAAAGTTGATTGAACAGGTAGCCACAACTTTCAGAAATCTCAGCTTATGAGGTTTGAGCCAAATATTTCTAAAAAATGACTTACAATACCTCAAATAAAAATAATACAAAATGTCTGTCAAACTATGAACAAATTAATTCTTTGGATAACCTCTAAATTGTCTTCTAATGATTATTAAATTACCAAAAATGTAGTCTAAATAATCATATGACCCTCCATAATTTGTATATTATAAACAAATAGACATTTAAAAAAAATGAATTAATATAAATGCTAAGCTATTAATGTGACCTTTTTATTAAGTATGCTAAAGCGATAAACCCAACACATTAATGTACTTAAAATATATTTAATTATATTTAGTTCATGTAAGGATATGACAAACTATAATTATAAAGTGGTACAAATATTTATTACTTTTTTTTAAAGAATAAATATTTATTACTTGAAAAGAAAAGGCGGAGGAATATGGTCGGAAATGTAAAGATTGTTTAAGTTATGATTATTTTTCGAGTAAATTACATCCCCCTTCCCTTAGAGATGCTACTTTTACATCCCCCTCCCCTCCTATTTTAAAACACACATTATCCTCCCTCAAGAGATGCTTCTTGATACATTTTGATCCATTCTTTTTTATGTTGATGTTAACTAACTGTTAACCACCGTTAAATAAATTTAATATTACAAAAATAGCCTTTATCTAGAACTCTTGGTCATCGTTTTTTTCTCTTTCCTTCATTAATTACCAGACTATAGTTCCTTTCCCTTTCTATATTCCTCCTCCTCCTTCCCCAATGCTACCAAAGCTCATTCTTCCTTGCTTTCTTCGTCACCGTGATTTTCCTCCTCGTAAACTTATCATTGTTTCTATTTCGTTCATCACTATTGTGTTGTTGACTATAACAATATATTTAGAACTTTATTCATTTTACTTAACCTAATAATCTGATTCTTTAAATATTAATCAATTTTTTGGCATATGCTTGTGAGTAAATACAAGGACATATAATATCATGAATGAAATGTCTGATGCATCAATCTTTTTTTTTTCTTTTGAGGGATGATGCATCAATGTTTATCATGCTCCCAAAAACAAGATTTATAGATTCATACAATTCGATCCTAAGAATTAATATATTAGAATAAAGAGAGAGGAAAAAAAAGAAGAGACAAAGTCAAAGAAGGAAGAAAATGGGCATAAGAAAATAACACTTGTGTGCAGAAGTTTCAATCTTTACATGACAACTGCCAGTTAGCAGATTAAGAAACCTTAGAGAATAGGGGTTAGGGCTTTCGATAGGTAGAAGAAGGTAATGAAATAAAGCGTGAAATATTTAAACAAATAGAAAGGATATTATTGTCAATTTAAACTTAAAATTAAATCTTCTTTAACGGTGTCAAGTTTTTCAAGTTAAATGGACTAAGTTGTATATTTAATCTTAAGAGGGGAGGGGAGTGTAATATCATAATCTCTCAGGGGAGGGGGTTGTAATTTACTCTAATTTGTATATTACAAGTGTTCTATTTTTATTTTGAAGATATTAAAAAAAAGTTATTCATTAGTTAGAAACATTTATTATGTGTATGACTTTTATAATAAATCATATACATTTTTTTGAAAATATGCAAGAAAAAAAAAATTAACTAAAATAAAAGACTACAACAATTTGGAGTGACCAAGCCAAAAGCCTATTAGTTACAAGTAAATCTAAAATTAGGCATATCTAAAAGGTTTATAACAAGAAAAGACCTAACAAAATTAGGCACAATAAACCACCATTGAGCATTAACAAGATGATTTGTAGTCTTGCTAAAGCTTTAACTGCATAATTACCTTCTCTGAAGGTATGAGAACATATGCTACCTAATCTCTTGTCCAAATGGATGAAATGCTCCATTTGTTCCTTATCACCTAAGAAACCATCATATTTTCATTGTCAAAGTCTGACACCACGACTTGCGAGTCACTTTCAAGCCATAAGTTCTTCCAACCCATATCATCGGCTTTTTCAATTGCGTACATCAAAATATGAAATTATGCTAAAAAAAGCATTGGAATAGCCTATATTTTGAGAAAAAGCTCCAAAGAAGTTAAACTATAATTATATTCATTTTTATGTTGAAGATATAAAAACTAAATTTAATTAATTGATTAGTTACAAACATTTATCATGTGAGTCTATAATACGATCCAATGATTTCTACAGAAACTCGTTTCTTGAGAAGTGTGAAAAATATAAGTGTTGAAAATATCTTGATCTACAATCTGAATTAAGTGGTTATAATGTCTAATCTAAAATACCTTTTTATTGACGAATTTTATTCATGAGATTGTCATATGAACCAGCTGATGATCTCATGTTTCATTGGTTCATCTTGTTCTTCAATTTGAAGTGCCTGTGAGATGCTTTTAATCGCATGTTGTAGTCTTTCATAGCACTTGTTGTTTAGATTCTTGTTTGTTTGGATATTTATGCATTTGTAATATCTTGATCTAAAGAACACTTAAAGAAACTTGTTAGAAAACAACACATGTTAAAATCAATATTATCTCTATGTTCAGTTAAGTTTGTTATCATTAAAACTTCAACTTAAGAAAGGAAACTAGATGTACAACTCATGTCTATGATAAGACGTGTCTATTGGGCCACACATCGCGCTAAAAAAATGAATTCTGAAGTGCACTGCTACTACCTAAGACGCGACGGGCAGAAGCTTGTTCGGGTTGCACATGTACTGATCTAGAAAGTTATGGTTTTATACGCATACAAATACAGAGGTCTTACCTCACTTGAAAAACACGCTCTACATCGAGAGAAAATGTGAAATCGGCCAACGGTGATTATGTTTCATGTATTTATTTTTATATACATTTGTTTATGTTTAGAGGCATGAATAGATAAATTCCTAGAGTTATGTCATGTAGATGAACGTCTGTGTATTTTTTTTTAACTATTTAATATAATGGTTTATCTAAATAATTAATCTATTTATGTTTTCATTCGTTTATAACTTGTACTTAATGCCTTTTGCGTGTCCACGGATGTCCATAAAATGATCCAGTCTCAACCGATCGCAGACTCCGACTATTGGATTTGCATTAGTTATAATTTGTTCTAACTATACTAATTGTTCTTATTTAATTTCCTCTAATGAAGCATATTCCATTAAGCCATCGACAACCATGGTTTTAAAAATTTACTCGGTGATCAACCGAGTAAAGGTACTGTGTCACTAACTCATTGTCGAACCACTCATATATTGATCAAACTGCATGACTAAACCAATTTAAACTGAATGAATCATTCGTCTAGCTTGGTCTCTATAAAAAAATACATCATTATTAAATTGTAGTAAACATGACGATTGAGTGTACTTGCAGCGAGTACAATATCTGTAACTAAGGTTTAGTCTATTTTGGTCATCCCTTGAGAATGCTCTCAAAAGGGGTATTTATAGCCCTTTATGGGCTTGTTTTCCCGTGACTTAAGCCCTAAGCAACTTGGGCCTTAAGTCATTTTACGGTGCCTAGAAGCTTCTAGAAGCTTGTTGAGGCGGTGCCTCTAGGGGGAATGTGCCTAGGTTTCAGGAGCCCTTATGGAGGACACCTAAGCCTTTATGGAGGGTATTTGTGCCCTTAGGAATAGATTGACAGTCCACAGCCCCCCCTAAACACGAGTATCACACAAGAAAGAGACTTATCTTTGCTCAAGGACACCTCCAAGAGACTTCTATGCTCAATCACACAAGAAAGAGACTTCTATGCTCAAGGACAACTCCAAGAGACTACCTTTGCTCAATCACAACTGAAAGAGACTTCTAAACAATTACAAAGAATTGAATAAGGTTTTGAATACTTGATATACAATCAGAGGTATTCACAATACAGTACGAAACAGATCAGACTCTGTTTTTCTAAACACTTAGGAATTCTAAGATAAAAACAATTGGAAGAATTCTCTAAGTTGTTGATGTTTGTTTTCGACGTTTTTGCACAAAGTATTGGCCTTTGCTTGTATGTTGTCTCTCTTTTTGTTCTCTAAGTCTTCATCCCTATTTATAGAGGAGTTGAGAGACGTTGAGAATTTAGCCGTTACATCAACGTGTCTTGCTTTGAAGCTTTGATTCTTCACCCTTGATCTTTTGCCTGATTTG
>Ga0228711_1002582_pt1 | contig 27931 bp, 7 predicted proteins | sample MedpolnodulmetaG_2_FD_177996 | JGI IMG/M metagenome (GOLD analysis project Ga0228711, IMG submission 177996) | Root nodule microbial communities from Medicago polymorpha collected in Santa Monica, California, United States - brown nodules | ecosystem: Host-associated > Plants > Roots > Nodule... | reverse complement strand
GTTTCAAAAAAAAAAAAAGCGTCACATATAACATCTGAGATGTTCAAATGCTAAACAAAAATTTGATATTTGTGGTTTGTGATATTAGGATTAGGATTATTTTCTTAAGTTAATAAACTAAAATAATTTATTTAAACTAACTAGCTTATTAAAATCAATCAATAGTATTGGTATTTGTGGTTTGGAATACTTTAGTCATTTAACATAATTAATTGTATTTCTCTCTTTTTACTCTTTAGTCAACCAAAAAAAGGAAATGAAGAGACTTCTTTCATTTTTTTACATGTTCTTTCACTTCTATTTCTTCTATATTTTTTTCACTTCTTTCATGTCCAACACGACTCGAGGTATTAGTATCCGCGGTTGCATGCAGATATCCGATTCACACTTAAAAACAAAAACAAAAAACATGGGGGTATATTTCTATGTTTTCCTCGTATGTCCATTCTCTCAAATATCTCCCTAGAATGTCAATGTGACACAAGTATATACTAACAGAATCTCTTAAGTATGTGATAAAGAAATCAATCTCCAATCGATGTATGTAACATACATAAAAGATCTATTGAGATGCAACATCTAGGGTTTCTTTCTTTGATATATTGCTTAATTTATCTTTTACATGATTTGATTGATTTTTTTGAATTGTTTTCTTTGATTTATTTATGTGCTTTCTTAAAAGGGCATTCGCATACCTTTTGTGTATATGAGAAGTTGGCAACAATAAGACTTTATGAGTTTTCTTAAAGCACCATCTTTGAATTATAGACAAATATAGTGCAGGAGCTTTGAAGAAGAAATTGATTATTCTGTCAACCATCTACTGTATTTTTACTCGAATTACATATACTTGTCTGCATTGTTTTTGCATCTTATTTGACATGTTTGTCTTTATTGTGTACATTCAAAAGGTACTAGCAATGTAAATAAGTTTACTAGCAAGTAACTCTATGTGTTGCCTTTTTGCAGCAAACTGCCAAGTGCAACCCACATGTTAGTTTTCTTTCTTCTGTGTTTTCTATTATGATCTTATCTTTCTAACTATATATTTGTGCAGATTTCACATGTGTTTGCCCAAATATTAGATAGGACATTGAACTTCATTAAATAATTAACAGGGATTAGTAAACACAAATATTTTTATGCATCTTTTTAATTTGTGTCAATATGTTTTTTTGTCAAAATAAAATAAAATGAGACATGTTTTATTTTCTTTGGCAAAGGGGGCCATTTTGATTTATGATTGCAACTGAACTTTTGAGCAAAAGGCGAATAGAGTTCAACGGCTATTTGTCTGCTGCTTTAAGTGGTTTTTTGTGTCTTAGATCCCTCGGGTTCCTTTTTTTGTCAAGTAACTTAGTGGCGGAAGCTCATATATTTTAAATGTGGAGAAGTGGAGTGTCCGAGATTCAAACCATAGCTCTTGTATATATTATGTATTGTCCATACTAACTGAGTTTAATACGTGTGAGCTACAACGGCTAGACTACTTGACTCTCGGGTTCCCTTTTACTGGTTAGATATTTGATTTTGATTTGTGTCAATTTTAACATATATGACCACATCATAAAATAATTAACTGAAAGTGCTTAGGCTTAGCATATGCTTCTGATGTATGAATGGTTGCTTAGGCAACAATTGTTGTGAAGCTTGAAATAATGAAACACAAGTAATAAGAAAGATGATAAAGGCATAAAGCCGAACTAAAATGTACAAATTCTTAAATTGATAAAAGGAATCTGACATGATGTAGTTTCATGTGCAATTTACAAGGCACCTCAATCAAATATTTTCACTAGTCGATTATAATAATGTATTTTTTTTTGTTAAGGAACCATTATAATAATGTATTGGTGGTTTCAGATTTTTGGGAGGTATTATGAAACAGATGTTTATCGTTGAAGTAAAATACATATAGAATAAAACAAAACAAAAAAAATCGAAGCCAAATGAACTATTAATAAACCACACCCAAACACAGGAATGTAACATTACCGAACAGAGGATAACGTATCAAAGTTAGCAAAAAAAACAAAACATAAACACGACACAACCAAGACAGTAAACGTTTTGGTGGTTTAAGACGAACCGACAATTTAAGTCATAACTAAACAATATATATAAATATCAAATGTGATACGAAAAACTAAACAACTTTTTTTAAGGCCTAATTGATCCCTGAAAATAAAATTAGGGCTCAAATTTCGTATTTATTTTGAAATTTAAGGCGGTCGTCCTCTTCGCCATACCTCAGATACATCACTGAGAAAAAATAGTTCAACTGTATTATTACAATAATTACATAAAGGGTTTTGCTAGAAGACACATTTTATGAAGGTATATTTTAGCAAGTTATTCTATGAGTATTTGCTAAAAGACACCAGCTAATTTTTATGAAGGTGTCTTTTAACAAAGTTATAACTAAAAAATGGAAATCACACATTGAGGTGTGAGTTGTTAAAACACACATTCATGGATGGCTTCTAGCAAAACTCTTGCATAAAACTACACAAAACGAATTAGATTGCAATAGTTTCAATTATACATGAATAAAATATTATAACAAACTTTTAAACATTTCCATTCTATACTGTCTACTTTAATATGGTAATCAATGTTCCACGAACCAACACATCTGTGTACATGCACGGGTATTTCATTAGTTACTAGTATTTATAAAAAAGAAAAATGTTAAGTAATGCTCCGACACTAATTAAGGATCTTAAAATATTTAGCTATTGAACTACATATGCACGGGTGGCCCTAAATGTGGGTAGGAGGAACAAAGGACACCATTTTTTGGGGCATTGGAATACTTATTTTTACTTAAAAGATAATACTATATACATATATATTTTTTAACTTGCTTTGATTAATTCTATTGAAAATATGTTTTTAAATAACCTTACTTATGAATGAATCTTTTGTAATGTAAAAAAAAAAAAGAAATTCAATTAATTAAAAGGACACAACTTTAATGATCAGTTCAGACCACCAAAATATTTTAGGACCGCCCTGCACATATATGCTTACAAATGAAAAGATCTTCCAAAATGCGCATGAGATTCTCATCTCATCTCATCTTAATTAATGTGAATGTGACTGCAGATGAAAGAAACTAAGGGTGTGTTTGGGAGTTGGATCTTGGAGGAAAGAACTTTGGAGAGCTAAGTATATAGTTTAAAATATATTTGAAATTCTTATAAAATTAAAAGAACAGTTTCATAAATGACCACATAATTTCATAAATGACCACAGAATACTTTAAACACTTTTAATTTATTTTTAAAAACATCGTGTTCTCAATTTAAAAAAGAAAAACACGTCCTCTAATCTCTAAAATTCTCGTGAAACATATCTTTAGCAAAATTGAGAATAAAAAAGTGAAGGTCATACATGCATCCCTTAATGTTATCAATAACAGTTTTAAATTGTGTTTGCAATCATAGTAACAAATACACCGTGAATCTTTATATTGCAACAAAATATGGAAAATGCATAAAAAAAATGTAGGGTGGAAAATTGCAATTTATGTTGTTGTTTTAATGTTACCAAATACTTTAAAATCCCTTACATTATGGATTCAATTGCGGTTGTGGAACTGAATTTAAACAAATGAAAATTGTTGTTAACATATTTGATAGGGCTGAAAAACACAAGTAAATTACTCAAATGCCCCTCGGCAGTTAACTATCGAATTTTGACTGAAATCGGTTGCAGTTAACTGCTGAAGAAAATCTCGGCAGTTAACTGCTGATGTTTTGTTATAAGAACAGAACTGGCATAAGAGTTTCCAAAACTCCATTGTTACATTTTTTATTCTAATATGTGCGATTTTCTGCCATTTCAAGCCAATTTCAAGCACAAAAACAAGTAAGTTATTTGAATCATATTGTATTGTTGTTGAATTGTTTGTTTTTTTGTTGTTGTTAAAATTCGATTATATAGGTTTTATTGATTTTATGATATGTTAGATTTATGTTTAGGTTAGAATTGTTTAGATTTAGGTTGTTATGAATTGTTAAAATTGTTATAGAAGTTTTATTGAATTGTTAGGTTTAAGTTTTGATGAATTGTTGTAGAATTGTTTAGGTTTAGGTGTAGGTTTTGATGATAGTTTAGGTTTAGGTTTAAGTTTTGATTTTTTGATGTTATGATTTTATCTCATTGTTGTTTAGTTTAGGTTTTGATCATCAATTTTTTTTTTTTTATGTTGACATGTCTCAGAATCAGAACCAGGGTAACGTTCAGGGTGATGAGAAGAAGAAAAAAAAACCGCCTATGACATGGCACGAAATCACATGTGATGGTTCCATCAAAAAGAAGGATTCGAAGATACCGGTGTACAATCAGTCGAGGTTGAGGAGGAGCGGGAGGACATGCTACTTTGGTCCTCAACCAAAAGCAGGTGCCGCAGGGACTGTAACGGGCAACCCGATTGACTTGTGTGCCGATGAAGATGAATGAATGTAATGGCCTGTAATGCCAAATTGATTTGGATATTTTTTTTATGGGTTTTTAATATGTCGCGCACATTTTGCTACATTTTCCTTGACATTATGGTGCTTTTGAATAAAAATCGCGTTTTGAATAATTTCAATTAAAGTTCCGTTTTGAATTTTGAATAATTGTGTATTCGAATAAAAACTAATTAAATCTAACGTGAATTCGAATAATTAAAATTGCGACAACGTGAATTCGAATAATTAAAATTGCGTATTGAATAAATTCGAATAAAAAGGTACATTCATTACATTCGGGAATGCACCTTCCAACTACAACAATTGTCTTGCCTCTGAATGGGGTAAATTCAAACTGGCTAAGCAGCAGGACTCCAGTATTCGTCCAGAAGTGCTTTTGTTCCATTCAAAAGGTTAAATTCTTGTTAGTCTTGGTTTAAAATGATAGTATCCAAGTGCCAACAGAATGAGGTCTAGGGCCGTTCCTATGAAATTTGTGGTCCGGTTCTCAAAATAAAGAGAGGCCCCTAAGAAAAAAATCTCAATTTTTTTTAAAGAGAAAAAAATGTTTATAACGTTTGTTTTGTTTTATATTTTATGAAAATAATTATAATTTGTTGTTAGAGCTTTGTTATTTTATACTATAAGTTTGGGCAAAAAAATAACATGAATAAATGAAAAGAACAAAAATAAAAATAAGAACAAAAAAAGGTTCTAATGTGTAAGTAAAAAAAATAAAAAAAAAAAAAAGAACAAAAAAAAAAGAAGTAAAAGAAAAAACATTAATTGTGAGAGTTGAACCCAAGAACCATGGAAGGATCAACACAAATTGCAACCGCTATAGTATATCTGCAAACTTGGAAATCTTTAAGCATTAAAACTACATACTTACTCCAATGTGCATTATAAAAATAAAAAAATATTTGGGCTACCAAATTTTGGAGGCCCGGTTCTGTAGAGCTGCTTGCACCTCCTAGTATCCGGCCCTGAGGAGGTCCAGACCTTGACACCTCAATACCATCATTTAAACGAAGCCAACAAAAATTTAACCTTTTGAATGGAACAAAAGAACTTTCGGGCGAATGTTGGAGTCCTGCCGATTAACAAGTTTGAATTGTCCCATCCAGAGTAAGACAATTGTTGTAGTTGGAATGTGCATTCCAACTACAACAATTGTCTTCCTTTAAATAGGGTAATTCAAACTTGCCAAATGGCGGGGCTCCAACATTCGACCGGCATTCCCATCATTCCTTTCAAAAGATTAAATTCTTGTTCGTTTGGTTTAAATGACGGTATTGAAGTGTCAAAAGAATGAGGTCCATTCCTTGACACTTCAATACCTTCATTTAAACCAGCCTAACAGGAATTTAATCTTTTGAAAGGAACAATGGGAATGTCGGTCGAATGTTGGAGCCCTGCCGTTTGGCAAGTTTGAATTACCCTATTTAAAGGAAGACAATTGTTGTAGTTGGAAGGTGCATTCCCTACCTAATCACGATCTTCTGGTGGAATCAGACTCTTGATGATATCTTCAGTTGATCTCAGCAACGTTACCCGTATATCGATCCACTGGAACATGTTGTGCTCTTAAAACATGCTTGTCACGTTTTCGTCGTTCTTTAATTCCATCTAAGTGAACGATACTCTCCCCTCGTCGAGCGTTGGACGTTTATACCAAACGTTTTGCACCCTCCTTGTGTCTTCGGGGTTGACTCCTTGGTTGAATTCATCCAGTTCATCCTTGAGACCTCTTAACGTTACACCAAGGCACCGAACCTTCAACCGATGAATTTCTCCGCTGTTGAATTGTGCATGAACGTCGATCCACTCGACCATTGTTTCAAATCTACACTATAAGAAATTGAAAACAATCAATGAAAAATTCATTCAAACATTTCATCAAACACTTGAAGTGTAAATTTTACATAAACCCTAAAAATCATAAAAATAACCCTAAAATGTTTTTCCCTAAAAAAAACATAAAAATAATGTAAAATGTAAAATATAACAAAATTATTCAACTTATATGTAATCTTAAAATAAATCATATACTCTTACATGTAAATCTACTTAAAAACTAAAATAAAAAAATAAATATAAAACACCAAAATAAAAAATAACACTAAAAATTCTGAACTATAACATAAACATCATGCAAATATTTTAACTAAATTAATCAACTTATATCTACTCTAAACATGAATTATAACATATAAATCTACTCAAAAGCTACAAAAAAAAAACATTTATAACAACTAAAATGTAAGTTAAGAGCTTTGTGATTACTTACTTGTGATTTTGTTGAATAAATTTGGTTGGATTTTTTGGAGAGATTTTGAGAGAGATTTGAATTTTTTTTGGTAAAATGAGAGTAATAATGGATGAAAGAGCTTCTGCTATATTTGTAGCAGAAACTCTTCGGTAGTTAACTGCCGAGGTTATTCTCGGCAGTTAACTGCAGCTGGTTCTAGTAAACTTCGGCAGTTAACTGCCGATGGACATTTGAGTAATTTACTCGTATGTTTCAGCCAACCAACATGTGTATACAACAATTTTCTAAACAAATAGCTCTCATTGTGTTAAATTTAATGATATGAGACTGTTAAAAACTTGCATGGGAAATGATGTAGGAATCAAAACCAGTGGCAAGCCAGGGGGAGAAAGTATCAATTGTCTCAATCACAATTCACAAATAGTATCTACGTGACTAACTGTGAGAGAGTCAAGTCCAATATAGATACAGATATTATGTGTTTTAAGAAGCTGGATTCCATGCAGGTAGACTTCTCTCACAATCACGCAGTCACCACGTCAGTGATCGTCCAATTTTGATCGGATGGTTTAAAGAAAACAGATTCAATTTTAATTTATAACTAAAATTACATAGATTAATTTAAGAGAGTCCGATCTTGATTGAAAGACCACCGATAGATGTATAATTGTGTGACTATAGGGATTCTTTGACTACAGCAAATCTTTGTCAATGTTTTAATGTTTGTATCAGTTTGTCACGGGCCTCTGATTCTTTCTTTCGTTGTACTCTGTCTCACACTGCCCCTTCATTGATCTTTCAATTGCATAATCATATAGTATATCCCATATTCATGCCTATGCCAAATAAACCTTCACTACCTAGTGGCCACAGTTGCATTATCACATGCATGCAAACCGACACAAATTCTGTTTTATTCCTCTTTACCTTTTTTTGTCTTCTTCACATCCACATACGCTGCCTTAATTTTTCCCACTTTCAGAATTAATTCCTAAAGTAGTAAAAATATTGTTATTGGAAACCAACCCACAACATAATTAAATAATTAAACCCACTCTACATTCATTCTTTGCAACATGCTTAATTTGGATTAAACAATGCACAACATCTACACTACATTTTCTTCCTTTTGTCTCATTTTTCAAGTAGGAGCTTCTAGTATTTGATATTATTTTTTAATATTATTACAATTTATACTTTCATCTTAATTTGTCAATTCATAGACTAAACTTTTTTCTGGGGTCAAGTAGGCTACCGGTAGGAAAGAGAATAGATCAGGCTGGCTACCTACGTCATAGCCTACGACAGGTCAGGTCAGGTCATACTTTTTTTTTTAAATAAAGAAGATCTAGGTTTTTTTAGAAGCCTATTTAACTTAATAGGCAAGGCCACATGTCATTCGAAAAGTCTCTTAGATCGGCTTATTTCAATAAATATAAATAATATTATTTATTATTATGTTATATTTGTACCTTGAATTAAAATAAAAATTTGTTAACTTTTTCAATAATTTAAACTTATTAGTATACATTAATTTTTCTCCATATTTAAACGTATTATTGTAAGGTAGAATTGAAATATGATACAATATATAGTCAAATTCCTTATAAACTCATGTTGATTATCAAAAAAGAGTTTAATCTAATTGATATATTAGTTCGCTAATCTATTTAAACTTAGATCACATTGTTTATTTAAAGATATTCATATGAAATAGGCTTTTAAACATGCTAGCATGCCGTATCAAGCTTTTAGAAGGTCAGACTCAGACCTAAAAAATAAGCCTATGACAGGCCGCAGGCCAAGCTTAGGCCTTCAAAAAAATTGGTAGGCCAAGCTTAAGCCTTGCAAAGCCTAACTTGGCCTAACCTATTCCAACCTCTAGCTACGGGTTAAAAATTCACATTTTTCAAATTGAATAAGTGGATGTTTGGGGAAAACTCAAAGACTAAACATGATATGAAACATGCATTATCTCAACCAATTGAGTTAAGCTCACGGGACAGTCGTAGACTAACGTTGATAAACTTAAAAATAGTTGAATATCCGTGGAAGATATAACATTGATAATTGGTTCATAAATATCAGCCGATCATTTTTTTTATTTCTTTTTTTGACTGCAGATGAAAGTAAAAATCGCTATGCCATGAAAGTAAAAAGTGATTGATTGAGTTGATTTGCAATATTATAAATCTAGCTGTCTCTTATTACACTAGCTACTGCCTTATTTTGTTGCCAACAAGTGTGAAGCTATAGCAGAGGTATATACTGCATGAATGAGGGTATGTTTTCAGAGAATCAATTGTTAATTGATACAATGGTTAGTTGCCGACATGAAATAAAACGAGGTTAAGAAAAGTTTACAAATATTGATTGAAAATGATTCATTAGACAAGAAGACCAAATTAGAGAAATGCATACTTGTGTTTCTGCCCAACCTACCATTAATAGATAACCTAAAGAAATAATTTAAATTCGAGCAATAAGGGCAGTACACCCAGCAACAAGTGCCTCACTGAAGTAGGGATGGAAATGTGTATAGTTGTTTGGATATGTTACTATAGGACATATCTTATATCCATATTTTGAAAAAATATCGAATTTTTTTAACCTTTATCCATTGCCACGTGATAGTGCTGGTCTTGAGATTTTTGGAGCGTTGAGCGAAATGATAAAACAGTGTCTTTATAAAAACTTCATTTTTTTTATGTTCCAAATAAACTCATTATTAAAGTTGTTGAATACATCTTTCTCGATATATTATATTTGAATATTGAATCTTTTTTGGTGGTGGTAGAAGTTTGAACCCAAACTTTATATATATTATATAGTATCCATATCAACTGAGTTAAGTTCACGAATACATTTGAGTTTTGAATTTTGTCTTTCAAAAAAATATATATATATATATATATATATATATATATATATATATATATATATATAATGCAACATAGATATTAATTGTGGCAATAACTTAAATCACCATCACTTTTGTTGTAGTGCTAGATGATATTATTTAACTTAAACATCAAAGAAAATAAAACGACTTTTATCCCAAAACAAGTTTACATGAAATAGTTTTAAATTAAAGAAAATGACAAAAGGCATAGGAAAGTACATAATAAAGGGGACATATAAGATATAATATGTAAAAAGTGAAGGAAAGAAAAGGTCAAAACGTGGGCTAGAGCTAGCCTATGAAAGTCAAATACGTGATACAGGTATGTAGATACACGGAATTTTTAAAATTTTGGAGACAATATGGTTAAGATAGTTAACAAATTTTTTATACTAAAATTTATATGCATGTAAATATATGAAGAAAATAAGCATTGATTACTCTATTATTATATTATTATAAAAGTCATAATTTTTTAAAAATAACACAAGTGATCAAAATGAATAATTGTAAAGTTTTCTTATAAACCATATTATATATTTTCATTAATATGTTAGAATATCAAGAGAAACATCGTTAATGTTGATTAATTGAATCTCTTCTCTCTCGTTACCTTCAACCACAAGAACTATAATTTTAAGTGGTTCATCGATAAACAATTCTACTGATACATATCTAAAATTGAATCATATATATCTTCATTGAATTTTCACAACATCGTCTCACTTTTGTATCTTTCGTTTTTTCTAAGATACGTATATGTAAATATCTTACAAGTATCATTGTATATCTGTGGAGTATCTTATAAGTATCCGATATAATATTGTTTTAAAATAAATTAATTTTGATACTTTATGCATACATATTTGCGAGTATATGTAGAATATCAGTATCTGATATATATCTTGGAGTATCCAAACTTCATATGAGCTGGCAGTGTTTGGTGGTTGGATGCAGGGTGCAACATAAATGGTCAGGGGGTTCATGTTGCAGTTATCAAAAGATTTATGGTATGATATTAAAAAGACAAGGGAGTTCACTTGCACTCTGTTTGTTTGAAGAGAAACAAGGAAGAGAGAAATAGAGAAGAGAGGGTGACTTTCTCTTGTTTGGAAAGGAGAGAAATAGGGGAGATGGTGGGACCCACCACTTTTTGCTTTCTCCAAAGAGGAGAGAAGTGCAATTTGTTGTTGTTATTCCATTTTCACCCGTGTATTTAAATCTTTTATCTTTTATTCTTATTAATCAATGATGAATCAATAGTTCCTGCAAATTGCAACAATGACTCTTGGGTGTGAAGAAGAAAATGCAGGGAAACCGGTCGGAGTCAAGCTAAAGACATAAGTTGTCGGTGGACGAAAGATATATCAAAGCTGTTGATGATGGCGAAAAATAGATCGAATGATGTTTTAATTTTTCTTATTAAACAATGAGGTGGTGAATCGATGATGTAGTAGAAGTATGGGAGTGGAAGATAAGATATCGGATAAAAAATTTATTCCTACACTCTGTTCTTTTTTTTCTTTTTTCTTTATTCCTCCTACCCCCACTACTTAGTCCGTTTTTATTATAAAAAATGTGTTCTGAATTTTTGGCTAAAATTAAAAATTTAATAACTATCTACATAAATTTAAATTGAAAATTTATCTTATTTATTAGTAGTAAATTAATTTTGATTGAAGGTTTTTTAATAAAGGGCATTTTTGGTACTTTTAAATATAATCAACACTTCTCTCTTCTCTATTTATATTATCTTTCTCTTGTATCAATCAACACATCAAATTAACTCTCACTCTCTCTCACCTAATTCTCTCTGCCCCTGACTAACGTCAAGACTCAAGACGACTGCATTTTTGCTTTTATTAAAAAAAACAAATATTCAACCAAAAAAAACAATATAATAGAAAAATAATTAAGTCGTGTAAAATTGAAAGAAAAATAGTAAACCAAGACATAACGGTCTATGCACTTTGAGAGAGATATAAAACTATTGTTGTTTATTACTTTCTATTATAGTGGATTGTTTTTTATTTAACGAGATTTAACTAATTTTTCAACTGACAATTTTCTTTTTATTTTTTTAAGCCAAATAGAAAATATAATAAATAAAAACAAACAGAGACAAAGATTAGGGGGCATTGGACTTGACCCAAGAATAATCCAAACGAGAATACATCGTAATAAATCTGTCTAAGTGGTACAACTCTAATCTATCCTAACAAAAATACATTAATCACTGACGCAACCCAGCAAACCCGCGTACGGGCACGAAATCAGATTACAAAAAAAAACGTGAAAAGTGGACATCCGCATAGAACAGTTAGAGTTTTAAAATAGGCCAATGGATTGGCCGTCAACACTCCAATTGACAATTTAAATATCAGTATAAAAATAATAAAATAGATTAAATGACAAGGGTAAAACAAAATAAAGTAAGTTGATGTGAACATAACTCACTTGACAAAGACATTACATAATATATGCACGGGTCAAAGTTCGAACCCTGGAAACCCCACTTATTCACTTTATATTAAAAAAAAAGTGAATCTCTAGCCACTAGGCTACTTAAAAAACAAAAACTCAGCTCAATATAGTGTATCCCATTAATAGAATGATTTAATGGTATTTAACTATTTTTTTTTTTATTATTCCTTCAAAAAAAAACTAATTTTTTTATTAATAATTTAAATAATATGATAAAAAGAATAAAATAGTTTAAATAAAAATAATCAAGATGAAGAAAAATCCAACTTAAAATTGTCTATCATCTTTTTTTTTTTGAAGAGGCTAAAATGGAATATATTAACACCATAAATTATCCTTCCTAACACAAGGTGTGCCAAAGAAAAACAAAAGAGTCTTAACAATATTTAGAAACTCGGAAAAGAAAAAACAACAAAAATAAAATCGAAAGAAATAACAAATTATCCGGTACCCAACATTACGAGGGGACTAAGCCACCAACTATGGTAATTGAGAGAGAACTGAGCAAATTTCTCCTTCAACCACAAGAAAGAAAGTGACTTTATTTTGTCCATAATCCACGTAATCGAGCAGTCTTTAGCGTTGAAAATTCTGTTATTTCTTTCTTTCCATATTTTCCACACAGTAGCAAACCAAATGGCGATTAAAATAGTGAGCCGCACCTGAGGTCCACCACCACCTAAACAAAATTGAGTAAAATGATCTGATACATCTAGCGGGGCGGCGGTGGAAAAACCAATCCAACGGAGAATACAGTTCCAAACCGTACTAAAGTAAGAGCAATGTAAAAATAAATGATTAATAGTTTCCGGAGAGCCGCATCCAGTAAGACACAAGCAGGAATCAGAATTAAGAAAATTACGTCGCAACAAGTTATCTCTGGTTGGCAGTCTATTTCGAAACAGACGCCAAGCAAAAACCACAACCTTCAAAGGTACATTCTTTTGCCATAGCATCTTCATATCCACCGGAGCATCTTTTGTCTATCATCTTTATATTTCACTCTCTTAAAATAATAATTGTTTAAAGTTTGTGCAAAGTAATTAAAGAAATAATTAATTATGTTGATTTCAATGGTAAAATTAGTATTATTTACTAATAAATCATTGTTAATTGTAGTTAGTCGAGTTGTTAAATTAGATAAAATTCAATAAATAATGATACAATAATAAAAAAAAAATACTTCATTGATATTTTAAAGTGGTAATTAGTTTGTGACAGAAAAAAATCTTAAAAAGAGACGGAAGGAGAGAATATTTCATTATAGATCAACCGATATTCAAATAAAAAAATAGTTCCTCAAAAAGAAATAAAGTGAACGATTGATTTGAGTTGATTTGCATTGTTAAAAAATTATTTGTCTCCTTTTGTCAAAAAAATAAATAAATTATTTGTCTCCTGTTATGAGGACTATGCACTATGCAGTGGGTTCACTTTTTTTTGACGCATGAAATAAAGTGAATTCAGCTGGAGCATAACGGTTAATTGCATGCCGACCTGAAATAAAGTGAAGATATATTTTTATTTCTCTCTTTTTTTAAGAGGAAAAAGAATAGTGTAACCCATTATATTCCAAATCCAAAGTTTACATTGATTGAAAACCGATAAGAAAAATGCTTACCTACCTGTATTTGTGCCCAACCTAGCAATATATAACCCAACCCAAGGAAACACTTTAATATTAGCAATAGCTACAATACTGTGCATTCAACAAAAATCCCACTGAAGATAATTATTTTTTAATAACCATCTAATCCATGCTGCAACTCAATTAAGACGTGAGTTTACAGGAGAAAGAATGGGAGAGTTTTAGAGGAAAAAAAAAAAGGAGTAAATGAAATAAATAGAGTCTATTGGAGGGGAGGGCTTTAAAGAGTTAATTTTTTTTTTCATAATACAAAACCCTTCTTATTTGAGGGAATTAAAAAGTTGTATTGAATGAGGGTTTTGAAGAATTTATATGAATTCTTCAAATTTAATCCATGTTGTTTTAATGTTCTTAAAATTAAAAATATATAAATCATAAACATTAGTTTATAATTCTCTAAAAAAAATACTCTTTTAAAAAAATGTGAAAAATTTCTCCATTTTTTCTCTACATTTTCCACCACCAAAAGTCCTCTCTTCCACTCCTCTCTAATCTCCCAAACAAAGCCTAAAGAGTAAGTTTTGCTTGCCTGGTCTCAAACATTTTATCGTACAATTCACACACAAAAATATATATCAGAGGGGTATGAGTCTCATTTAATAAATAAAGTGTCTAAATATTTGTAACCAATCAAATATATTTTCCAACTAGATAAGCTATCTCACACATTTTTGTATTGTTTGACAATTTTTTTTGGAGAGTTTGTTATAAATCTCGAAATGGTGAGAAGTTTGGAAAGCATTGGGAGCAACATCATGTTAATACTCTCGAACAACAAGATATGAAAATACAAAATCAATTCTCTTCTTTTTAAACGGTAAAATTTATTAATAACCAAGTCATCATATAAGATGTAAAATATTTTACCTATTCATAATCGGTGTGAGACTATATCAATTCTCACTTGAATCTAACAATCTATTTCCCTAGTGTGAGTCTCTCACATCCTATATTTGATCCAAACATCATGAGTACACTTATGTTCCCCCACCAAGCCGAACCAAGCTTAAATACCACATGTTAGGAAGTTTCGTAGAGCATCGAAAACTACAACAAATCAAATGTTCAAGAAGAGAGACGAGTCGTAAACACTCATTATGTATATGAGTCGTCTCTATTATATAATGTTTATATAGCTAATGTTTTTATCAAATGTAGTCGATATGGAACTGATCATCAATACTTGAACCCAACATCCAAAATAGATCCAAAAGTGGACCATTGCCATTTTAAATATAAATGTGAACTTTATAATAAAAATGGGAACTTTATTTTATTTTTTTTAACAAAAACAAAATTCTTTTATTCAAACTAATAGAGTATACCAAATACAACCACATATTCAACATTGTTAAATGCGTAAATGATCAATTTACGAACAAACTCAAACTCACAACACTCAAGTTAATTAACAACAAACAATGGAAAAATACCTACATATGATATGATCGAGTCAAAGTGACTGGAATAACCATGCATTCAGATATGCAACATTGACTCCTCAATCATTGGTTGATTCTGTAATTGATCGAAGATGGTCTTTCAATAGGAGTCAAACAAAAATCATACCAAGACGGAAATCAAACAACTCCGCACAAGATGGTAAACAATACAACACCACACTCGGACAAAGAAATAAAGATTCCAATGGTTTTTTTTTTGTATGGTTAATTTCTCTTTTAGAAAGCTACACTACACTACTACCTATGTAAAACATGACAACTTTATTGTCTCCTTATTTTGTCTGCATCAATGATGCAGAAGCTCATTCCTTTCCCATTTGTTATCGTTTTCCATTTAAGCCTGACAATTTCTTGTTTACAATTGAGAAAAGGATGTTGTATTTGTATTCATTAGAGTTGTCAAAATGAGTCGATTCTAATAGATCGGCCATTAGCGTACAATTTTTTTTTAAGGTTGTTCATCAGGCACCCTCAGTTTGGTAAAAAAAATCCAATTATCGTTGGTTGCCACTCATCCACAGACAACGGTATAAGTGTCGTTCGACATTTTTTAAATCAGTCCAATCATTTTTAAATAGATTTAACCAATTTAAAAAAGTTTTTTGAATGGTAGTTAACTACCATTGAAATAATTTTGTCAGTTTAATATGTCTGAGGGCAAATAGTGGTTGTCTAAACAGCAATTTACCTTTTTTACCAAACCATTAGCCTACATCTTAGAATGGACATGACTGCAAAAAAGTAAGCCCAAAATTAATTGGGCCTTTGTGGATACATTTGAAAATTGAACATTTCTTTTTAAGCCTCCTTAAAATACCAAATTTGCCGTTATATACAACATCGGGTAGATATATACCAGATTGGTTAGGTAGATAACTACAAGACAATACAAGCACAGGTAGATATATACGGGATAGGTTAGGGATATATCTACAGAACGCCTTGTTACAATAGTTATATACCGGAAAGATCATCATATAGGACATAACACTATTTTGATTTTTGGTACTTTTATTTCCTCTTTCGCACTACACTTGAATTTTCTTCTAAACCTTGCAATTTTAAGGCGATTTTGGATTTTCCATTACAATCATTCCAACAATTAGCATTAATCTTCACTAAACTTGATCAATTAGCCGGTAATTCGCACTTCTTCCTATCACATTGAAAGATTGCATAATTTTCGTTGGTTTTTTTTTTTTTTTTTTTTATTTTTTTTTTATAGTTTATGCACAATTATGCATATACCCTAAAAGCCAAATTTCAATTACAGTAAATAAATGGGGAGAAAAGACTATCAAAATTGAGTTTCTCATATCTTTGAATTCAACCTATGTTCTTAATGTTGGATAAATATTGAATCTATCAATAGCAAAAATTGAGTATTAAATACAGAACGATTGCAGCCATAATATTGCCAATCAATAGTTATATAACTAGAAACTGAAACTTAAATATTAAGTGGAGATTTTACCTTAACTTTGGAGGTAACTCTAACTTAGCTCTTACAAGAACATAAATTAGGAACAAGATTCAACTATGGGTCGATTTTACCTTTCCTTTGATGCGCGTAGAAGGATAAAAAAATTGGATGAAAAATGGTTTGGAGAGCTATGAGTTGACTTAGGACTCACAGAAAGAAAGAAGAAATAAGATCGTGTACTCCTGTACTTAAAAATACAAATCCGATATATTAGTTCATTTTTTAAAAGAATGGTTTTAAAACCTTCAAATATGCAACAAAATATTAGAATATGCATATACTTATATTGATCAAAAACTTATTTAATTCTTAAAAAAAAACCAACAAGTTGATAAACATATGTAAAACTGAGGTGAATAATAAATTTGTGTAAAAATCACATTTTACGTCACAAGCTACAAATCATGGCTAAAGGCAAATTTAGTTCCACCGTGTAAACATCCAAACATATAAAAATCAATCAATTATACATCTCAAGTGAATTCAAACATAGATTAGGATGAGAAACATGAAATTAAATCCAAGCTTTCAAAACAATATTTATCATTCCCATGCCACCATTCAACAATACTATTACATATTTATAATAGAGCAACATTTGAAATATGTATAAACTTGTTAAGGTACACAAGAAGATGTTACACAAATTAATATTGTACTTGAAAATTCACAAATTACTTATGTTGTCAAGCTCTTCTGAACCCTTTTCACCACTCTGCTTTCCAATAGCTTTTAGAAGTGCTTCATTAACATCTCTAACATCAAGATTTTCATCCTCAGCCACAATAATAGCTTCCATAGAAAATCCATTTTCACATGAAACTCTTGCTTCCTCAACATTCACACACATCTCTTCAAAAGCTTCTAAAATTGGAACCAACTTGTCACCTCCTTTCTCACATGTAACCTTTACCAAAAAAGTTCCTCCCCTTATTTTCTCTATTTTAACATCCTGATAAATTTTGTAAAACATTAAATATAATAATCAATAACATGTTATTTTTGCTTGTTTTTAATATTTGTATATAGGCCTTGGTTTGTGTTTTTCTATAATAAAAAGGTTAAGAGAATAAATATAAACAAACCTTGTTATCATTGACATTATTCAATAAGCTAATGTAGTCTCTTCTTGTGGCTATTAGGTTTTCATACTCTCTTTTGAGAGTTTCTAGTGCAAGCTTTAGCTTGTGAATGTGCAGAATAGTACTCTTGTGAATGGAATTTCTGTTGGCCTTCAAAACAAACAAGTAATAACTTCAGTGCTTGAAAAATAAGTAACATATAGTGATTAAATTTGTGAAATCAATGGAAATGAGAGAATGTAAAAAAAGAAAGAAAAAAAAAAGGTTAGAATGTTAATTTTACATTATTGTTGGAGTTGGTAAGGACTCGTAGAATGTGAAGTCTTCTGCGCAGTGATACCCTTTTCTGCACCTTACAAGCCATCTCTTTTATTATCTCTTGTGATTTGTGAATGTTGAAGTGTGAGAATACTAAACTCTGGCATGGTATTTATAGTTGGTGAAATGGAGTGTTGTATCTTGTATTCTTGCCCTTGGAATTGATAAAAATAAGCCATAGTTACTTTCTTTGTGTCCTATATGAAATATGAAATTATGTTTTTTTTTTTTTTTTATGAAGAAATGAAATTATGGGTTATTAACTAAAGAATTTAACTTATTCTCTTCAAATTGACTATTTTCATTGGAGAGAAAAACCAGCCTCAGTTTTGCAAATTCAGCTCTATTTTTGGGTTTTTTAAAATTGGCCATCAACTTTGAATTTCAAATTTGACCTAAATATTTTAAAATTATCATTTTAGATACCTTTTTGTTATAATTTATACTTGCATCCCAAATTTTTTTAAAATTTATAAAATTATTCCAACATAGTTTATTTTTTGGGTTACCATGTCATATGTAATTTTTGTCATGGTTTAGCAGTGACTAATCTCCGTCATCTTTATCAAAAAATATGTGAACCACTCTTTTAAGAGACTCAAATTCCTTACCACTTATATCAATCAATTGTTGGTATTTCAACAAAGTTTAAGTATAAAGAATATTATCACTCTATAAAAAAAAATCTAATGAAACATTTGAATTGCCTAAAATTCTTTTCCCTAGACTTTTCAACCACCCTATCCAAGCACACTCAAATAAACAAATACAAAATAAGTAAAATATTGTCCTGCTAGTGTAAGTTTACAGCATTATGTTTTATTTTCCCCTCAAAAAATCATTAAATTTTATGTTTTAAATTAGTTGTATATGAAACTCTTTTTTTCCTTTCTATTTTTGTGATAAATAATAATTAAAACAGAGGACAATATTACAATCGATGATAAAAAAACGGAAACAAAAAATTATGTTTTGTAAAAGAAAACAAAACATGTAATTGGTTTCCATTTATCTTGAAAATCAGAAGAAGTAGAATTTCATGGGGGAGCGTACTTATATGTTTTCCTTATATATTCCTTCTCAAATATATCTATAAAATATTAATTGAACACAAATGATGGTATATTAATTAAATCTTTTTTTTTTTATACTAAAAACGATATTCATTCTTTTAAATTGGTAGAATACGTTTATAACAATACAAATTCAATATCGTTAAAACTATAAAAAGATGAATTTGTAAACAAACTCACAATATCCAAGTTAATAACATAATACGACAAATTTAAAATATCTACAAATATGACAAAAACAAAATGACCAAAATACTCAGATCTATAGTATTGACGCCAAGTCATGATTGAATATGGAATGATCGAAGTTGTTTTGAAAATCTAAATTAAATTAACATTGCAAGAAGACTGGAATCCAAGCTGCTAAAGAAAGAAGAAATACAAAACAATGTCGCACAAAGACAATGAACAAAATAACATTGCACTTAGACAACAAACTCATAAAACCAAAAAAAAAGCCAAATATATGTGAAAGTCACTTATTTATGTCATATTAGAGAAAAAAAAACAACGTAAATATTCAATCTATAATTGTTTGAGCAACAAGAAGTCTATGTTCGATATTATGGTAGGTCTGTAGAAATCATGAAGAGATTCCAACACCTAAAAAATATCTAGGCTTCTACAATTTATAAATGCAAAGATCTCCAACTCCAAGTACACATGAGATCTCCTATCTCATTCTCAATTAATGTGAATGTGGTACAATACAAAATCCAAATAAACCTAAGCTAACCAATAATAAAAAAGTGAAGGACATATATGCATCCAATCCATGATAGTTGTCATAGTGAAAAGAGACTGTATTAAAGTTAAAATTTGCATGGGAAGGGATATTGGAAATAAACCAATAGAGGAGCCTAGGAGAAAGTATTAATTGTCTCAATCACAAATAGTATCTATATATCAGTGACTGACTGAGAGAGAGTTAAGTCCAATTAGACACAAGCATATATGTATGTATACGTACATGCGTATCAGTCCTTCACAGTTCACGGGTCTCTGTTTCTTTCCTTTTGGTTTGTCTCACCCTACCCTTACCCTTCTTTCAATTGCATAATTATAAATTATTAATCTACTATATGCATTGCATATATATCCAATTCATTCCCATGCCAAACTTTCACTATCTAGTGGCTACAGTTGTATTATCACATGCGCTGACACAAATTCTGTTTTATTCTTTATATCGTTCCTTTTTCGACTTCGTCACATTCAGATTCGCTGTTTTCTACCCACTTTCAGTTAATTCTCCTTAACCATAACATAAATTCTGCCATTGGAACGAGGGCACGATATTTAATTAATTAATAATTATACCAACTCTAAAGAATAATGTGTATTATTATATGCAAAAATACATTCCCTTATTTTTCTCATTTTGCAACTAGCAGCTTATTATAGTAGTGAGTATTTGGCATTTTTAATTGTTGATCATTTGTATTGTTAAATTTATCTGCCTCTCCTATTATTGAGGACAGTGTGCAGTGTACACGGTCTTAATTGGATATTTTTTTTTATATATCCATATTCATTAAACACTTTGAAAGAAAAAGAAATAGAGAAAATAATGTGATAAGTTCAAGATGTGATATAAAAAGTTAAATAAAGAAGAAGAAAAAATTATGTGTTAAATGAATGTTGAGAAGTTACCGACTTTCATATACTCTGTCCCTATATATAAGCACCCTTTTATTAGAGACAAAGGGTGTTTATATATAGGGGCGGAGGGAGTATTAGTATTAATTTGTTGTAGACATGAAATAAAGTGAAGTTGGAGCATATGTATATTCAACAGCTAATAGAAGGTTTTTAGAGTATCAATTGTTAAAAAAAAAAATTTAAAAAGAAAAAAGGAAGTTGAGAATTCTTATTAATTAAAGTGACATTAATATTATAACCATGTCACAAACGCTCTTCTAGAGGATTTGAGCTCCTTTGTTTGAGGTTACAAGACCAACTCTCGCTATGTATATTTTTTTTTTTTTTTTTTAGTAATTTCGCTAGGTATATATTGATTAGTATTATTATTTATTTATTTTAATGAAATGCGATATTATCTCGCTAGACATATTCCTCATAATTGCCTTAACTTGATTTTGGTACCGAGGATTGTCACACGTTGTTGGTGGTAACATATGCAAGATCACAAATGATTCACTAGTATAATAGAAAGGAACAAAGTCTCACTACTCTCTAACGAGTTCATGTAAAGCTATGTAAGGAGAGGAATCTTATCTGAAGTTTTGAACAACTATTTTTTTGACAACTTGTGAGACAATCAAAATATACAAAAAAATATATGTATTGGTACAAAAACCAAAATAATAGATAGATAAAGTAAAAACACAATGTGAGTATGAGAAATAAAATTATCACAAAATAGTTGTTTAAATACCATTTCTAAGGTAAGGAGGCGGTTTATGGAGTTGAAGGTGCATCTATTCATTTATGGTGTATACATCTTGGTCCCTTGAGTGAGAAAAGACTCAACATAAGAAAAACTTCCCTCTGATGAAATGTACATCTTTAAAAATTTGCACTCATTATTTTTATGGTAAAACGACATAGATTTTCCTATCATAGTTTTGGTGTTCATAGGAGGCCAAATATTCTAGAATTAGTTTACATTAATGTTTGCATGATGGATGGTAAATCTCTTGGTGATGCTTCATAATTTTTTAAATTTTTTATTGACGATCACCGTAAAAAAGTGTGAGATTTTGTTTTGAAATCCAAATACTAGGTATTTGAAACACTTTCATGTATTTGTGGATAATTTAAAAACTTCTGCTTGAGGGAGAATGAGAGTCTACCGGATGTATAGATGAACTCACATTTCTGAAAAAAGAGATGTTAAACATCGTATAGATGGGAGGACCCATATACCTAAGTTTTTAAAGATTTTTTGTGAAGGTGTGGTGTCCGATTTTCGCTCATGACCCACCATATTAACATGCTTCCAATTATATGTGCAATTGTTGTGGATACCTTAGCCATCGTCCCACGCATACATTCATTCACACATAAAGACAGGCACATATTTTAATACCAGTTGAAGGAACTTGTTTGGAATAAACAGTGTGATTTGGGGCGGTAATTCTGAAAAGCTAGAAATTGACAAATAGATAGCATTCAACCTGCATATAAAGAAATTGAAAGGACTTTGTCCGTTGCTAAATTATCTCATTCTACAGGCAAGCACTATCACTATAAGGTAAAAAGAAGATTTGGATTTTACTAGTTGCATGCCTCCTTAAATTGCTCTTATTAGCCTTGTTTTTTAGTATGCACTATTTTCTCTCTATACTACCTATGTAAAACATGGACTACTTTATTGTCTCCATATTTTCTCATGTATCAATGATACTAAAGCTCATCATTCCCGTTGGTTATAGTTGTCCATATGTACTCGACACGTCTCTCTCATAATTGGGAAAATGAAGTTGTAATTTGTATCTATTCATTGGCTTCTAGTGAAACCCTCTATGCTTTATTCTCCATATGGAATCGAGACTCACATGCTCAAAATAAGAGGGTGATATATATAGCAAAACATGTATATGGTCTAATGTCATGGGTTTGTGCTTCGAGGAGAAGGAAATAAATATGATTTAAATAATTTTTTTGACCAATTGTATGATATGATTGCCCCTAAAAAAACTATATGATATGCCTAACCCAAAAAAAAAAAAACTATATGATATGATTTAAATAATAACAATACAATATAATTCTACTTTTAAATACGATTAGTGGTTTGTACATTAGATGCCGTTGTAATTTTTTTTAGAGGAAAACTCATGAAACTTAATCTATACTATATATATATAAAGAGATACATGGTTTTAGGCTGATTTTTTTTCATTCTTTCAATTATACCTTTAAATAAATTTGTCTATACTAATATAATATTGTTGATATCATTAAAAAAGATAAAAAAAATCACAATAAAAAAGAGTTTATATTATATTTACTATATTATTAATGTAATTGAAAAAAATAAACATGATTTGTTACAATTTCAAAATGTTTAAAGTTATGCTGATAATTTTAACAAAAACCAAAATTTCATAAAAAATTACCGTTCATAATTTCCATATATTAACGCAATAAAAAAAAATGTAAAGACGGACACAAGGTGTATGTCTAAACGCTGGATATTATAAAGATAGTACGAAAGTTATATGACAATAATTGGGCCGTCGTGAATTATGTTCCAAACAACTTCCCATTCACACTTATGCTCTACAGGCGTTGCATTTTGCACTTCTCTATATTTCTCATACACAGCTACACTTTTTACCTTTCTAAAAATTCAATTATCTGAATATTAACAGCCATGAATTCGATTTATTCCAAAAAAAATAAAAAGTATGTCTATTTTTAAAGCATCTCAATTCTTCTAGAAACTATAAAAGCATTTAAACTCTTCAAGAAATTTCAAACCTAAGTTTTAGAATTTGATACCATTACGTTGATTAATTTAATGAGTTAGGTTTATACCCCTACTTCTTGTTCACAAATTTTCATTAATACATTTGAGCTTGTTTGCAAATGATGAATAAAAACTAAGCTGCCAACCTCATTGTAGATTTGGAATGTTAGACTTTAGTTAGACGTACATTTGTCTAAGTGAGACGTGACTCAGATCCCTTTACCAAAGTTGTTGGGAGGGGAACACTAAAGCCTCCAAAAATTTTAATGGAGATTAGTTATGGAGAAATTAAATGGTTAATTTGCAACAAGTGACATGATTAGAGTAACGCATGTAATGTTGAGATCCAAAAACTAATTTGCAATTTTGCTTTTTTGGGTTAGCTTCAAAGACAAATGTTTTATTTTGTAATTTTGATTATAAATTAAATCACAATATGTTTATTATTAATTTACAAGTGAAGACACATAATACTTTGGATAACCATTTGATGAAATGTTATTTGGACAACAATTTAGTTCTTAGTTGTCCAAGAAAGTATATAGTAAATATATGATTTCATTCATCTAAGTGGTGGTTTCCCCAGCACCTCCTGGCTCTCCTCACCACATCCTGGCTCTCCCCAGTACCTCCTGGTTCCCGTTTTCCTAGTTGTCCACTATCTTTATGTTTGGAGCTAGATCCAGATGTGGTTGTTTATGGAGGTTTGGAAAAGGCCTGAACTGTCAAAGGAGAAGGTTGGGAGTTCTATTCCTGGTTTGATTCTGATGCCTTCACCAACCTTCACTGCGGCCTCCTCCACTTTGGCGGAGCGGCCACCGCCGGAGCCACCCCCTCAAGCTTTTGTGATCATTCGAAAGGGACGATTGAAGCCTCAACTCCCCTGCGCCTTGCAAAAATCTCTGGTTAGCCTCCCACTTCTTGATCTCGACCCGGAAAGGCCTCCGCGAAAGCCACCAGATGGTGTTCGAACATCTGTGAAGGCTATCCTTCTTCTAGATCTTGCTTTGTGTCGTCCGTTGCCAAAACCTCCATGGGTGATTTTTGGTTTGGTTTGTTTATCTCTAATTGATTTCTGTTTTATTTTTTGTGGGTATGTTGTTAGTTCAGGGTGTTTTATGTGTTGTTACGTGTTATGTATTTTGGTTTTAAGTTTCGTTGGAATTCATCTTGCGCCTCAACTGAGCTTGGATTGTAGGTATCACTTAAGCTTTGTTGGCCTTTATGAGGGTGGATCCAGTATCACTACCTTTGCCCGTCATCAATGGATTTTTGTCCAACTTGATAAAGTGAACAAATTCGAGACCATGTGTAGTCGAAATGGGCGTGATGTGGTTGAAGAAATGATTCGTAACTGGATAGAAAGAAAGACTCTGGCTTCTCATATTTCCTTCCTTTGTCAGTATTAGAAGATGGAAGATGTTGATGGATGGATTGTTAGATTGTGAAATTTGGTTTAATTCCTCATATTTGACTGCAAAGTTTCTATGTATTGCAAAACATGATCCAGTAGGCTATTTTTCTTGTATTGCTTCTTCAAAATTGTTGGGGAATACCCCATCAATGTTAGCATTAGTTGATTGTAATATTCTCTATTTTATGAAATGTTAAGCTCTTGTTTACCGTAAAAAAAAAAAGATTTCATTTTTATTAGGTTTTGTCTCTCTTCAAGTAAAATCAATAGTTATAAATAGTGTATTTTTGTATGGTGTTAAATACATTATAAATTTTTAGTTGTTCAAATAACATTTTTCTATAAGAACCAAGTACCGCATTTGTTTAACAATCAGAGAAATCTATTAAATACACAAGATGAGTCATTCTCTATCAACAATGTTTTCTCCTTAGAAATAGTCGGAGATCAAATCAATCACTTGTATTTGATGTTGGACTCCTCATTTCTCAAATCAACCACATGTTGATAAAGACATAATATAATTGTTTTTTAACAGCAAGAATTGAACATGAGACTCCAAAGTTTACAACATTCACTCATCCTACTTAGAGCAACCACATGCTAATAAACACACGTAATATAGGAGATAATTATATCAGTATAAAATTTGTGCTTAATTAAAATGGTTTCATTAAAAGCATCCATTAATATTTTAATATACATTAAAAAATATAAATCACCCATCATCTATTTAATAAAAATGTCTAATCAAAACATTAGCAAATTTAAACATAAAAATATCCAATTCTATTCATAAAAGTATTTTTTTTAAATCGGCTTTTTAAATTATAATAATTATTATTATTTTAATGAACAGACACCATCTACTATCGAAAATTAATTTTAGTTTTATTTGAAAAGAAAATATTAAGAATCTAAATCATTTCCTAAAAAAAATAATCTATATCATTCAAAACTTTAATTAGTTCATGCGACAAAAGCTAATGAGTTAAACTGAGTGATTCAAACGAATGTGATCACAATAATGAATCTGTCTAGATCCTTTTAAAAATTAGTGATTTACATATCTAATAAAATTTTACTAAAGGACTAATAGAACTTGAGATTAGTATTTAACATATTTGAATCATAACATCCCACCAATCTTGCCTAAATACCCTGTCACCAAGGTGGAAATTAAAAAAATAAATACTCTTCTCAAGCCAGTATTTAACTCAAGAAACAAGTAGAACAAATAGGTAAATATTTTATGTAAAAAAATAGATAAATAGTTGAAAGATCGTATTAGAAATTTCTCAATATTTTCGTCAAAGGCTAAAAAGGAATAGAAATTTGTCAATTTCACATATTCAGAAGGACCTCGACTTTTGAAGCTTTGGATAGCCAATGGATTGAAGAAACATAAATTTGGAGAAGCCTAAGTTACTTTTAGTTTTCCACCTTTTTGTAAAAATTAGCTTCAATGTAAAAGAAAAAAAAAAATCACCATAAAGGATTGTTCGCATACAAGGGAATTAAACCATGCATATATGAAAAAGGACACATGCAAGCAAATTCAATAAAAGCATTGTTCTATAGGATATTCTAAACTAAGCAATCCATAAATAACGTTTTCAGTTGTTTTTTCCTTAGTGTGTCTTCCAAGTTGCAGTTGAATTACAGGGTGAGTTCTCCATTGGCAGGTAGCTAGTCACTATATGATATGCATCATTGCAATCATTTCTTAGTGTGCAATCTGCCAAAGGAGATTTGCCCAGCGATTTTCCTGCAACTCTACCTCAATTGAAATTTGAAACCACATTCGTTGCAACTTTGTTTCTTCATCTAGATGTTCATCCATGCATAGGCTATATATAGCGGGTAAAGATCCTCTTCATTTATAAAAATAAATGGAAGATGCGATTTGGAGAGAGATAAAGACATAAATTAGGTAGTGGGTCCTACCATTAAGTGGGTCCCACCATCATTAATTACTTTTTTATGTGTTTTATCTCTCCAAATGGTAGAAATGGAGGGGATGATAAATGGAGAGGATCTTAACTCATATATAGCACCCCATGTATTGTTAAATGACTGCATAAGTGGGTAATGTGCGGGTTAAGTCGTTTTGGGTATCATATTTCATCTAAAATAAAATTTGGGAAATACTAACCAATATTCCCTAAGCACTAGTTAAAGAATCAAACATAGTAATATTTTGCATTGAAAGTTATGTAGTCAAGGCATTAAAAGTTTAAAGTGTCACTTTTAACTCAAAATTTTCACTTTTAGCTTCTTTAATAGGTGCCCAGGGGCGTAGCCACCCCCAGCTAGCCTGAGCACTAGCCCAGGCTCAGCTTCTACTTTCTTTATAGCAAGCTCAGCCATTACTAGAACCTCTCGTTTTTCCTGTGGATTTACCTGCGGATTTTGGTGTAAATTCTGCAGGAAACACGTTTCGTGCGGATTTTGCCAAGGAATTATCTTCCCAAGTAAATATAATACCTTCGTGGGTAATTTTTTTTTGAGAGAACCTTCGTGGGTAATTGTTTCCTTATGATTTTAGGATCCGCAGGAAATGTGCAATTATCTGCAGGAAGGAAGTAACATTATATGTGAAGTCAATGAAATTATCCGCAAGAAATGTGCAATTTTTGCACAGGCTCTATAAAATTCATGGCTCCACTACTGTAGGTGCCCGAAGACATAGGTTAGCATAACCCTTAAAATTTTAGTCCATCTTGACCAAAAAATAAAAAATTTAGTGCTTCAATTTCAAAACAGTGTTTTTTGTCAAGATTTTTTCGTATCTTATTTTGATGATGTCATGTTATTATTAGGTCATTAATGACGATGTCACTTTAACCTATTATTCTTTTTTTTTTTTTACAAAATTCAACCTTTTTTTTTTT
>Ga0228711_1002581_pt1 | contig 27937 bp, 11 predicted proteins | sample MedpolnodulmetaG_2_FD_177996 | JGI IMG/M metagenome (GOLD analysis project Ga0228711, IMG submission 177996) | Root nodule microbial communities from Medicago polymorpha collected in Santa Monica, California, United States - brown nodules | ecosystem: Host-associated > Plants > Roots > Nodule... | reverse complement strand
TGATGTATTTTCAATTTTGATATGTGAAGCACAAGACACTTCTCCGATTAGGCATGTCCCCGAGTTAGACACCTGTGTCAGACACTAGTCGTGTCTGACACCAACACGACACCGACACATAAAATTACTAATTATATGATTTCTCAAATTATTAGCCGGCTTACGATGCTTGTGTCCTGTTCGGTATATTTTGATACATTCACATACTATAATAGTCACGCATTCAAAGAACAAAAAATTAGGCATAATATCATAATCGATTACTAGTAATAGCACAAATTTTAATCGATCGCAATTTACCTTTAATTAAAAATTACGGCTGCAGTTTTGAGGGAAATAGCGATTAGGGTTTTAGGTAGAAAGTGAGAGAATTTACGGCTTTGAAGAATCTACGGCTCCAGCTTTGACGAAATTAGTTTTGAGGGAAATACCTTTGATTTCAAATTTACCCTTCTTTTATACTATTTTGCATAACACTTCAAAAAACATATTTTACTTATTATTTTAATATTTTTATAGCGTTAATTAAGTAAATGGTCGATATAAATATTATGAATTTTGTTTTTAGTCCCTACAAAATAAAATCACACTTTTTACTCTTGTGACATTTTCCTTTAGTATTTTAGGAACTGAAAATGTTGACGTAAATTTTTATAGGGACTAAAAATGTTGATGGAAAATTTTACAGGAACTAAAAAATACTGACGAATTTTTTTGCAATGACTAAAATGTGCGATTTTATTTTGTAGGGACTAAAAATGAAATTCTAAATATTTATAAGGACCATTTACTTAATTAACCCTTTTTTATAATATGTTTTATTTATTAATTAAAAAAAGTTAAATCCTATTAAAATAAAAATAAGACTACTATTATAAGGATTTAAATTTTTAATTCAAAAAATTAGTTAACAAAAAACATGTACACTAAAGACAAAAGATACTCCAAATTTCATCTTTTTATTTGTTAGTTTTTTTGTGTTAACCTTATGGTTCCTAAGAGAATGGGACCTTAATAATTCAAAGTTCAATCAGAAGGTATGTATAATCTGATAAAAAATTATTCCACTAAAAATCGAACATCTAAATATATGAATTTTATGAGATTTTATGAACATCTAAATATTCAACCTTGAACATATGAATGTTAGCTAAATCACACATAATCTCTCATTATCATTAAGTAAGCATGATTCTTGAAATCATGTATTTCAATCACAAACAACAGAACCATACTTGCATGAACCATTAATACATCTTCCATACATGTCTTTTCATTTTTATCAATTAAAATATGACTTTTGGGTCATGCATCTCATATGCGAACGAATGAATATTATATATGTTAGAAATACAAAGTGATTCTAAATTTTAACCTTCATTACATTTATCTATCTATGATGTATCTATTATATATTAAATAACTATTTGAATTAAGTGCATACAAAATTTTGTGAAGTTATACTATTTTATTAGTAAATTACATCAATTACCATATTAAAATTAGACAAACAACATCAATAACATTGGGGGCCAGTTTAGATTTGCTAATTTTTTAGCTAATAAAAGATAACTTATACAAGTAAATAATCTTTTATGTTAATTCATAAATTCTCACTAACAACAAATTTATCTTCATAAGTTTTTTTTTCTTCATAAACTACATTGACTGGCTTATGAATAATACATTAAAGCTTATTTATTAGCATAATATGTCATTAATAATTGATTCAAATATTATATAGGTAAAATGATATTTTACTATCTATCAATGTTCCACAAATCATATGCTAACTCGTAAACTCAGACGAGTTTATGTGTGCCAAATTTGAGTTATCTACGATGTAAAAGCTTTTTTTTGTTAAAATCGGAATCAACAACGACTTTAAGCGTTAACTCATTGTAAACTCGGCCGAGTTTAACGATTATACCATTTAATAAAACACCTTTTTTGAGCGACATTTTTTTTTCAAGCCCAACCCACTAAATTTTTTTTTTCTATTAAAAAATTCAGAAACTTATGAAACTTGCTTTCTTGGATAGTTTAGAAACTTATGAAACTTATAATTTTACGAGTTAATTTTGTATTTTTATGCTAAGATGAGCATAACACTTTATTTTAGTGATCGAGTATACTTTGCCTTTATAATTAAATCATATTTTACATTATTTACCTATTTACAATATTATATTAGCTTCTATATATCATGTATATAATAATTTTTATATAATTTTAATTTTAGGTAAACTCATGAGCTTACCTAGGTAGAACTGGCTGAGGAAAACTCTTGAGTTATAAAATCTTACATCAATTAGTTAGAAGACGCAAAATCAATTTTAATTGAAATCAAATATACAGATATTAAATTTAAATTTTAGAAAAACAAATGAATCAAAACATACACTATGAAGGGTATAATAATGATTGTCTATTTTCAGTATAAAAAAAAAAACAAGAATAAAAAAACTAGGTAAATCAAGGTTTTTGTCGTCCCTTGATTAGAGAGTAAACAATTCAATAATTTGATAAATTAACAAAGAGATTCACTCATTTATTAAATAAAAGAAAAGTAAACTTTATATTTGTATTAATAACTAATAATTCAACATTTTGTGAAAATAAAACCTAATAATTCAACATTGCAAAATGAGTAATAAAAATATCAAAGTTAAAGTTAGAGTTTGGGATGATCAAAGATTGAATTACCATTCTTAAATAGTTCACAAAATCTTTGAAATTTGTGTTCATGAGTATCAAATCTTTTATCATTGAAAATAAGAACATATTACATTTATTTGTTTTGGCATTATTAGATGTGATGTTATTATTTGATTTCAAAACGTATATCCGTACAAAGAAAAATTTCAGAACTCGAGTGTTGTGCATAACGCCCACTAAATAACATCCTTCATTAATTCATCAAACACTTTCTTCCGTTGAATGCATGAGACATGTGGTTAAAAATCTGTTGGTATTTCAATCCAAGTATTCTCAAGATGAGAAAACTTCGATGTTGCATTTATCATAAAATATGGTAATCATAATTGATTAATAAAACTAATCATGTTCTTCAAAAAAAAATCTTGTTAGGGTCAAGGTTTGGGATGAACGAATAAATAAAACAAATCATGAAGGATATAGAATTTGAAATACCTGTGAAAGTGTGTTTGATCTTTGCTTTTACTTCAGCTGTCCAAGAACAATGAACTTTGTAACTAAGTATATTTTAGGGGATATCTTAGGGTTTATCTAGATCTAAATATCTATAGTAGGGTCTTTTTTGAAGGAATATTATTTGTAGGATTTGTTATGGTTATGTCCGGAACTTAAGCCTCTCAAAAAAGAAAAAACTTCCGCTTTTCGAAAAATTAATAATGTCGATGCGTATAACTTGAGCCACAAATTTCTATTTTATTTTTAAATATAAAAGTAATTATAAAACTCGATTAAAGTTTTTTAAAATATTAATAAAGGATTTTTATTATAAATTTGGGGTTGGGAGGGACAACTAAGAGGCTAAGAACGTCTACAATGAATATATTTATTTTTTAAATACTTAAACATATCATTCATTTATAATTTTATAATGGTATCTAATAAACATTCAATTTTTTCTATTCAACGCCTCACATAAATTTCTTAAATTCTCTGAGAAAAAAATATCTTAAATTAAACACATTAATAGTTTTATCCTTTCTTTAGAGGTAATAATTCTAGAGTTTAATGGTGATGGGTTGACGGCACAAAACAATTTTGCACACACAACTCATTACAACATTCTAAATTGCCACATAAATCAAAAATATTAATTGATGTGGCAATTTAGAATGTTTTGATTGGTTGTGAATGCAAAGTTGTTTTGGACCGTCGACCCACCACCATTGAACTCATAATTTTATATTTATCATCGACCATGTTTTTTTTTGTTACATCATCGACCTATAATGTAATATAATTATATTTTAATATTTCAATATTAAAATAAAATGGAACTCATGAAGAGAGAAAAGTAGAACCATTGTTCTTAAGTTCGCTTCTATTTTTCTCCTTAAAAGGGTATTTATGAGGTATCATATTTAAGAAGTTAAACTCCCCTCATTCTCCCCATTGGGAATGATCTAAAGCGTTTGTGTTGTGAGCTTTTCTTCTATGCATGAGCGAAGGCTATGGTTGCTTTGGGTGGCCTTGACTTTCCATTTTTTAAATTATTTACTTTTTGAATGAATGAGTTAGTGTATTTTTATGTTTAGCTACTCGAATAACGTAGATAGAATTATCCCAAATAAGTTTACTTGTGAAAACCATTAGTAAAAATATAAAAGATAAATCTATCACTTAATAGATAAAATTATTTTTCTTGTTTTGGCATTTTGAGTCTCTATAGTAACTACACAAAGAGCTTTATCAACAACGAAAATTTTCAAGATAAGATTCACAAAATTATATTTTACTTTTTCTATATATTTTCTCCCCCTTGTAAAATTTCGACTAGCTTCGCCCGGATGAAGATTATATTCATGTTTGCATGAGAAACAATTTTAGGCAAAGTTCTATCATTTAACATGATATAAAATGGAATGGAAGTATGGAACCTAGATTTCATTTCATTGTTTGAATAGTTTGAGTTAAGAAATGATATAAAATAGGATGATATAAAATAAAGTTTAATTATTTTTCTTTTTATTGATGTTTATTATTTTGTGTTTAGTTTATGCATTTAGTTTTGTGAAATCAATGAAAAAGATTGTGGAAAATAATCCCATTGTAAATGTAACTGGTAAGCTAAGAATGATAGCCTCATCAAGAACGGTTTTCCCATTTTAGCTCTTCCATACCATAAAATAATCCCTATATATGGAACATTAGCAAGGTTGATCCAATAAAATTGGCGACCCGACTCTACTATTAAAAATGGATATCTAATATAGATATTAACTCAATCATTGTATAGACTCGAGAGAATCTTAATTTCTTGGATCAAATATATCTACACCGTTTTGAATTTCATTAACATTGTCAACATTTTCATTTCCATCAACTTTTCAACAACAACATCGCCATTTTAAGCATCTAAATTATAATTTTCAGTAGCATCAACTACTTGTTTCATACCTTTTTATGGCTTTAGTTTTAGTTTTTTCTCTCCTAGATCCTTTAACGATTAGTGGTGATTTTGTTTCCAAGGCCTTTTATTGGTCGCCCTTTTGTAAATTATCATAAAAAAATAGTCAAAACGATAATTCAATTTAAGTTATACAAATATGAAACATACTTCTCATACATACATTTCAATAAAATCATTTCAATAAAATCATATGTAACAAGATTTATATACAGTCGCAAAAAGCAACATTTCAACATATACACTATTTTTTATTTCAAACAAAAAAACATATACACTATTTTACTTGTCATGAAAGAATTATTTATAGGCATCAAGTATCTCTAACTTAAGCCTCAATTATCTCTAACTAACATACAATATACTAATAATTTATACAATGAATATTTTATATTCTAATAATATGTTTTTATAAGGGAAAAAAAAAGCACTTAATGCATCAAGAGGTTTGAAAAGATTGGCTATGTGTACTGTAAATTTGTGAGCATTATAAGTTGTATGCATTATAAGATAGTACTAGTACATAAAAATCAATGATGTGTTACAATCAATGTGTGTGTACCAAGATATCACCTATCTTAAAGTGAGATTTCACTCTATTACCTAATTGATTAAAGTACACTTTAATTTAGAGCATAGGACTTATCGATCAGCTAAATACAAAACTCGACAAAAATAGAGCAGATGGTATATGAGAAACTTTTATTATATTGAGTCTCAATCTAGAAGCATAGATCATTGCATTGATTACAAAGTAAGTACGTACGTGAAACCATGCACATGCAACATTTATTTTAATCATGTTGGATATCTAAGAAATCCAATTGTTTATTTAAGTATTAGGTTCATCATGTCATGCATGCATGGCTTTTATTTTTGCATATATCGATAGTAAGTTGTGGAATGCATCTTCAAGAAGTCTTTTGGGAGTTCAGAGTTAGAGGAAATGTTGAAGAATACGTCTCGTGCTTCTGAGTTAGAGGCAAAACACCATCCATATTCGATATCAAGGTTAGGATAACGAGCACAAAAACTCCCACTTTTCTTCTTTGTACAATCAACATGAGACTGACATAAATTAGGATGTTCCTCGACCATCTTCATAATAGATGATATTGGATCTATGCAGAAACCTCCAATTAGCGCAATAGGGATGCAACGACAATCGCTAGAGCGACATGGTGGCATCTCAAATGGCGAACAAATACCCGAACAGTCTGCCGCTTCTACCAGCTTCTTCATTGAGAACGTTGCTGTAAATAGACACTACTAGAAAAAACAAAATTAGCGAGGGAAATTAGTGACGGAAAAAATGAAATTCCTCACAAATTCCTTGGTCACAAAATTTAGTGACGGAATTAGCTAGAGAGGGATTTCACGTTTTTCCTCACTAAATATCCCTCACTAATTTTTGCTTTTTCAGTAGTGAGAAAAGGCAATTAGAGTTGGAAGATTATATACAATTACTAGAAAAACTACAATTAGTGATAAATTTTAGAGGAAGAAAATTACTAGAAAAACTATAATTAGTAATAAATTTTAGAGGAAGAAAAAAAAAGGAAATTTTCTAATAGCTAAATTTTGTTAGAGAATTAGAGAAAGATTTCACATGTACGTAGTTTTTTTTTTTTTTTAATCGGCAAATATTATTAAAGTAATCTTATACAAGATGCGCAATATTATTAAGGTAAAATATAAATAGATATGACCAATATGTATATATTGATGAGAAATATATTTAAAATACATACAGAATATGGCAAGCAAGAAGACAACCAAAAGAGTGAGCCTAACATAAGCCATTTTTATCGATAAAAAGAACCAACTATGACTTTGTGTTATAAGCTTAGCGTTGTGTTGCATTAGTTCATTCTTGCATGTAACAATTTATAGAGAAACTTCATGAAAATAATGCTCCTGAATTGCTTAATACTTTGAATCGAAGATATACATTTTTCACCAAACACCACATGTTTCACCAAACACCACATTAAGCAATTGGTATATCACATCAAACTCTCTTCTAGAAATGGTTTTGTGGGAAAGTCCTGCGAGAAATCATCTATGTGCTTTTCTCTGAGGATTGCTCTCTTATCTCCTTTGGCTATTGTGTCCCTATTACATTTAGACCTAACATTTTCAATAAAATATTGCAAGATGATTACTTATTTTGTTTGAGGGTTAAATTTAGGAGTGACAAAATGTATGGGTCTTGTGATTAAACCGTCTAAATGGGTGTGGGTAATTGGGTAGTCGAGTTGAAACTCTTGTTCTATTTGAACTAAACTTTCATCCTGTGCGACACACGAGTCCTATCGACTGTTATAATGATCAATAAGTTATATTTGACATGTGTCATGTATGTGTCTATCGAAAAACACAAATGTGATTATTATATGATTGTTTCCATCATGTGCAAAATAGCACATATTAAGAAGTTTAAAATAATAACTTTGTATTTTTTTTTAAACAAAATAGTAAGTTTGTATTGAAACATACATTTTATATTAGTGATGGGCTAAAGTTTTGTTTTTAATATATATAACGACATTGAGAGAAGAATGCAAGGTTAGATCTGAAAAGGTCTGCTTAAATTAAATTAGCGTCCATAATATGGCAAGGTGATGATTCATTACAATGATAGTCCAGAACTAAAGCATCATAGTTTTTGATTGACAAAACAAAAAGAAAGCATAAAAGATGAAGCATACTACACTCCATAAAAAGAAAACGCAAAGGAAAAAAACAGAAAGGGAAAACATTAAAATAAACTGGCCAATTCCATCAACAATAAACCATCTGCAACCTCCAATCCTAACCAGCAATGACAGTTAAATAGATTGTATCATTCTCTCCAGTCATTGGCACACCAAGTCTGATCTAAACCCCTTCACGAAACCTACGAGCATCCACAAAACGCTTCCACTGCCCACCAATCATGGCGTGTTGGTATGGAGTAGATCCAAAAATCAACACGCAATCCCAGCCATTTCCGCAATCATCCACCAACTTGATAGAAGTAGTTCTGATATCCATCATCTTCGCAACTTCTCCTGCATAAATCAGCAACCTAACAAAAAAAGACAGGCGCTGGTAAATATAAATATGCTCACAACAAACATTTTCCATACCAAAAATTCCTTGGCTACATCAAATTCTGTTAACTTCTTCACAAACTCTATCTGAAATTTGTTGACATCGTGATGATAAGAAATCAAAGGAGTGAAAGGGGGAAGATTGGGATCAAAAGTTGTCTCGACATTTGTTTTATCAATCATAAAATGCATAGGAGGATCAAATACGGGAGGCTTAATCACTTTGTCTAACCTATCCTTCAACTTAATCACGAACTTCATTTGATCCACAAATATGAGAGAAACCCAGACACCCAAGTTGATACCATAAAAACCACGCAAGGATTTCCATCCCTTGGAGAAAAGCACAGACCCATCAATTCTTTCCACCAACACCTCAAACTGATTTCTCTTTGCATCAATCAAAGTCGCAAATTGTTGAACTTGGTCCCCAAAGTCGTTCGTGAACATGTTAGGTAGCATAACAGCTCCCTAATTCAATAACAAAAACGATTAGAACCATTACAAATAACAACATTAAAGAAAAAAATGAAACATGTCAGACAAAATCATCTTCACCTCTTCAACATCATACTCGACTATGTATGTCCTAAACTTCACACAATACTTGTTGACAACACTTTCAAAGGATGAAGCAGGATTTTTGAGCAAAGGACCTGCAACATCATAAAGCTTTAAAAAATAGGAAACAATATTGAAAACAGACGTCGTAATTGTGAGAAAAAATAACTGTATCACTTGTCAAGCAGTGATAGGACAGCAAAGATTCAATACCACGACCCTCCATTTCCTGAATCAATGACAGAATAATGGAAGAAGAAATGAGGCTGAATCAATTAAACAATTACGGTAATGATAATATAGACTGATTTTAATTTGCAACCGTGTGGTTTTTTTTTTTAAGGAAATTTGGAACCGTGTGTTATTAATGTCTGTTAATATATAATTGATTGAAAAATATTCTACACTCATATCAGAAAGATATTCAACGTGCAAAATATATGAAGAACCTTAAATATGATGTCATCCCAATTTGACTTGAAACATATTTTAATTTGCAACCATGTGTTATTAATGACAGTTAATATATAATTGATTGAAAAATATTCTACAGTCATACCATACAGATATGCGACGTGCAAAATATATGGAGTACCTAAAATATGATGTCATCTAATTTTGACTTGAAACATATTTTTTTAATTTGCAACCGTGTGTTTTTTCTTTTAATGAAATTTGCATTCGTGTGTTATTAATGCCAGTTAATATATAATTGATTGAAAAATATTCTACAATTATACCATACAGATATGTAACGTGCAAAATATATGGAGTACCTAAAATATGATGTCATCCCAATTTGACTTGAAACAGATTTTTATTTAATGACAGACAATTTGAAAAGAAATGAATTATTGCGTGTTAAAGGGATGAGGAAGTCAAAAACGTGAATTAATTGCGTTGGAATGGGAGAGAAAAATCTAGGAATAAATTCAGATCGGCTCATTAGGAAATGCTCTCAAATTTGAAATGAATTGTCGTGAATTAAATGCAATAGAATAAATTCAAATCAGTTGATTAGGAAATGCTCTCAAATTTGAAATGAATTGCCTTAAATTATTTAATGAATGAGATGAATTGCCAAACAACACCACGGTCAAACCTGAGAAATTGTCAAACGAAATGAAATGAATTTATTGCGTGTTAAAAGGGTGAGGAGGTCAAACCAAGAATTAAATGTGTTAGAATGAGAGGGAAATTGCTAGGTTAAATTTAAGGTTAGGGTTAGCTTGATCAGACAAGCTTTAGTAAGTAAGATGTGAATCATCTTACTATTTTTAGTAAATTTAATAAAATATTTTTCATGTTCTCCATTATTTATATGTTGCAAAATTCACAAATTTTACTAAAAGTTGTAAATGTCCTTTTTTAGAACATTTTTTAGAAATTCATATTAGACAAATATGTAAATTAGATCGTTTCTTTATAATTTTTTATGACATTAATTTTTATTATTTTACCAAAAAAAATTCATTAATTGTACATAAAATGCTCAAGTGATAAAGCGTTGGCGACTTATCATCTTTAAATATAGACCCAAGTTAAATAATCAACAATAAATGCAAAAATTAGCTTTGTACATGGAACACAGAAAACATACTAAACAAAAAAACACGAAAAAACATAACAACTAAACCTAACTTTTGGCCAAAATAAATAAAAGTCGTGCTAACAAGTATCCAAGACGCTTATGAAAGAAACTAAAAGTAGGAGGTTTATATTGAAATTTATAACACTTAAATTTTTAAAAAGTTGAATTCATCATATTTCATCACTTTTTATCATAATATTTTTATTTTTGTTTCTTTAACCGATACTTTAAGGGCATTTTTTAAAATTTTCCAATAAATAAGTACACATATTTTTTCCTTTAAAAAAAACCCACCGATTCAATTCACATTAAATAGAGTTCAGCACAGCCAGAAAAAGAAAGATTAAACAAGAGTATATAGATTGAAAAACTGACAATTTATATGTCCTGACACAAGGGATAAGCCTTAGTATGAATTTGATATTTATTGCTCCACCTACGGATGATAATGGGCACGGATAGTAGTCTTGTCGTTGAATTAAAATGATGGTGTTCGCGTTTTTTTTTAAACAGTATTGTAGAAATTTGTCATTTATATTCGTGTTTTTCTAAAACAATGGTTATTCGCGATGGAGTTTGGGGATGGTTTAAGGTGTGAGAGTTTGACTTTGATTTTGATGTTGGTTCTGGTTTTGGTGGTTAGTTTTGATTGATTTTGATCTATGTGCTTTTCATATTGTGGAAGGAATGAAATCGGATATTCAGTAATAAGACACTTCTTTAATCTTTAATTGAAAAGGTTAAAATTCATACTTTTTGGTGGTTAAAATCGGATTATATTTTGTTAACTTAAATGCATTTTTGACCCCTTAAGTTTGCAAAACTTGCAATTTTGACCCTCCTATTTTAAAAATAGCATTATTAGCTCCTCAAGTTTCATCCCTTTCGCATAACCATGACCCCCCTTAATTTTGACCTGATCAAAGTTAATGCGGCACATTTTTATTAAAAAAAAATTGCCACCTATGATTTTTGTTATCCACTTAGATTTAAAAATAGTTAACATTATTTAAAAATTACAAAACATAAATAATGTTAACTATTTCTAAATCCAAGTGGATAACAAAAATCATAGGTGGCAATTTTTTTTAAATAAAATCGCGCCACATCAGCTTTGACCATGTCAAAATTAAGGGGGTCATGGTTTTGCAAAGGGGGTGAAACTTGAAGGGCTAATAATGCTATTTTTAAAATAGGGGGGCAAAATCGCAAGTTTTACAAACTTGGGGGGCCAAAAGTGCATTTAAGCATATTTTGTTCGATTTTGATTACCTCAATTTGAGGCTATTCATTTGTTATGTTTAAAGGTTGTTTTTTAGTTTTGTGTCTCTTGGCTGCTTTGTGTAGCTTGTCTTGTAATGCAAACTTCTTGAACAGTTAAGCTTCTTTAGTACATCTTGTGCTAAAAGAGTTTTATTTAGTTTTCAATTTCTTAGCCTTTTCAAAAAAAAAGTTTTGATTGATTAAATGGTAGCCTTCGATTGAGTGTTGTCTTTAATGGGGTTTTGAGTGTACATAATTTATATGTTTTCTTTTACTCTTTTCCTCAATTCTCTTCGCCATAACGTCTATGATAGCTATACTCCAAGAGACAACTTGTTGATCTTGTAAAAAACTTGGCACACCCAAAGTTTTCCGATTAGGTAAATTCGAGCGGTTTCAAGGTCTTCTTTGTACTCTCTCTGTCTCAAAATAATAGTCGTATAATGTTTGTGCACGATTTTTAAGGAAATAATTAATTGTGTTGATTTCAATGATAAAATTAATATCATTTACTAAAATATCTTTATTAATTGTAGTTAGTGGAGCAATTAAGTTGGATGAAATTCAATAAATTAAGCGTACAATACTGAAAAAAAATAAATAAGTATTGGATTTCTATTCTAAAGTGACAATTATTTTGAGACATAGGAAAAATTGTGTTTGCTGGCTCAATGTTTTGGCTTTAAACGGTTTGTATATGATCCTGATCATTTTAAAAAGAAAAAAGAAAAAAAAAAGACATATGAAAAAAATGCTAATATAACAATTATTTTGAGACGGAGGGAGTATATTTTAGGGACGATGCTAATTTCTTCGCTTCCTACTAAACCTTAGTAAAGCAAATCGTATAATAAATCAAGGGACTATAAAAATGACTCAAATGATTGTAAAATGACTCATAAAGGACCCTAAAAACATGATATGACAGATTGTCCTCACAAGCTACTTAACAATTCTATATGATACCCTAGATGAAAGACTACAAGGACAAAAAGAAGATGATAATGAAGTGCCATCTAAATCCACTATAACCCTGCGCCTTAAAAGATCTACCTTGTATGAAGCCTATCTAAGAGGAGCTTCCAAGAGAAAACAAGAACCTTAAAAGGAGCCCAACCTTTTCAAACCAACGACAAGATAAAAGAAATCTCCCCCCAACCCTAACCCCTCCTCGAGAGACAAACCTAAGAGGTAACCACATGCAAAGCAAACTGAGAAAACCTCTTCAAACTCAATTTCCAAGACCAATAATCATCCCCCTCTAACAACGACCAACCTTCCATCACACCAAACAGATCAACCAGAATATGATAATTTACAACTATCATGGACGAGATTTGTACTATGTTTCTTGATGTCATACAATCGAACTCTTACCATTGAGTTGACACATCTTGTATGATTTTCCACACGTTCATATAAGATAACATTTTATTTAATATAATATTGTATATACTAAAATTAAAATGTAAAATTAAAATGTAATAGACATGTATGTGTTAAGGATGTGGAAACATTTGATTGCCGGGGGTGCAGAGTTAAATCTGCAATAATCTTATTCTTTGTATTTGTATTTAGTATGTGTGAGTTTTATCGCTTAACTCTTTATTTTATCTTTTTTAAATGTAACAATAATATGTAAAAAAATAAATAAAAAAATGTATTAGAGAAATGAATAGGAGAATAAGAATTCCATTACTTTTGGTAAAAAAAAGGGTAAAAGCCCAAATAAGAATTCCGTTTTTTTTTTAACAAACTAAAATGATATATAAACAACTGTGATTCACCCCGCACAAGGCGTGCAAAAGGCAAACCACACGAGAGTATTTACAAACTCAAGGTGCAAAACACAAAGAAAGCACCATCAAAACAGAAAAGAAGATTACAAGTGGATACCCATACAAAGAACCGGGTGTTTCCACCAATCATGATAATCGTCTGTTTTGATTTCAACCATAAAAAAAAATTTAGTTTAACCTTTTCAATGAGAATTGAAGAATTAGAAGTCATGTTTTGGAATACACGGTGATTCCTCTCCTTCAAATAACTCAAATAGAGGCAACCAAATGATTGTGAAGAATGAATGAGTGAATTTAGGCAAACCCGCCATGTTAGTAAATTGAACAAAAGGTTGTCGAAGGTCACCAGAAGAAACCGAAGAGATACCCAACCAATGCCACACATGAGATCAAAGAGAACTGAATATATCACATCCTAAAAATAGATGTATCGCCGTTTCTGAATTCCCGCACACACGCGCCGCATCATCTTGATGAAGGACACACAGCCGAATTCCATTATTATGTAATAGGATCTTTGTATGGCTATACAATCAAGAGAAATGCTAGCAACACACCTTCTAACACACATTTTTCAACACACTCTCTTTGATTGGTTAATATTCATATGAGACCCACCAAATTTATATGGGACCCACATGATTTGGTCGAACCCATATGAATTTTAACCAATCAAAGAGAGTGTGTTGAAAAGTGTGTGTTAGAAGGTGTGTTGCTAGCATTCCTCATACAATCAAATATAAATCTCTTCAGTACACATACAAAGTATTAACAAAGCCTTTTGTTTTTAATTATTTCAATAATAATAATAAAAATAAAATTATACTTTACTTTTTTACGAGTTTGTTTAAATTTAGAAGTTAAGGTTCTCGTGAGCTTAACTCAGTTGATATAAACAATGTATAATATATGTAAGGTTTGGGGTTTAAACCCCAGTAACCAAAAAAAAAACTTAGAAGTTATGATTTTCTCTATTTCTTCATTTGACGATATAAAGACAAAAAAAATTAAAATATAAATAATAATGATTGTGGGACCCTTTAATGGTAGGGTCCATTATCTAAATGGTTTTTCCATTTATTTTAAGTAAATGGAAAGTATCCTTATCATAGTTTTAAAAATCGGACCGGTAATCGACTCGGCAAGGTCACTGGGTCACTGGTTCATTGGTCGAGCCATTGAGTCAATGGTCGAACCGCATAACTTAACCAAATTGACTCGAATGACTCGAATATATAACTCGGTCTATATACAAAATTATATTGGTATTAAATTATATTGAATCGGAAGACTCGGTCTCAAAAAAATTTCTAAAAAGTTTAACACCTATAATTGTCATAAAGAAAACAGAAAGAAAAAAAAGTAAAAATATGACCAACCGGTCCAGTCCAGTTTTTAAAACTATGACCCTTATCCCATAACTTATGCTTATAGTTTTGGGACCACTCAAGACCCTTCGAAAAGTTAGTATTGTTTGGTCATACATATTGATTAGGCACACACACAAAAGATACACTTTCTCTAATAATAATAATAATAATGATAAAACTTAGGTACAATTTCTTAGGTGCTTTTCGTATAGTTCTTAACTAAAAATACAATTTTTTAGAGATAACAAACTTTGAGACAATTAAGGATTTAAAAAAATCATGGTGAATTTAGTTAAGAACCATACGAAATACAGGAATTGTACCTAAGTTTTTTCCTAATAATAATACAAAGTTATTTTTCTTTTTATTAATGTTTATTATTTTGTGTTTGGTTTATGCATTTAGTTTTGTGACATGCAATACTAGCTCCCTTCTTATGGTTATATATACCATACTATTACTAGTAACAACCCCCTCACTTGATTATTAGCTAGTACCACACTTTTCCACTTTCTCATCATAAAAAATTATGTCTTCTTCATCCTTTGCTTTGAGAACAATTTCTTCTTTCTATGCCAAACCTTCCAACACAAAATCATCACAATTAAACATCTCATCCAAATCAACTATCCTACCATTCCCTTCACTCACTACAACAACACTCAACCTAAACATTAATACCTCATCACTACACTCTTACCAATCAAACAAGTCTTTCATTTGCAAAAGCCAAGCTTATCAATCATCTAACTCAGGTTCACTCATATTTTTCTTGTTTGTGTGTTTGTTAAGGGACTATGGAACTTGCTTGTTAATAATATCTATGTTGACCCTTTGATTTTTTGTTGTTGCTTGATTTGTAGTCAAAGTACAAGAACTTAGTGTTTATGAGATCAATGAAAAAGATCGTGGAAGCCCAGCTTATCTTAGGTTGAGTCAAAAAAATGTCAACGCACTTGGTGATCTATTTCCCTTTAGCAACAAGGTCAGTCGGTTAACAAGTTGCAATAAATAATCACATTGTGCAATAAATAATTTTAAGAGCTTTTATTACAAGTTGCCATTTTGGGTTTATCCTTTTTTATTTTTTTGGAGAAATCAAAATGGGTTATAGGGTTTATACTTTAAAGTTTCTTTTTTCAATTTTGGGTAAAACTTATCTACCCTATGATTTTAGGTTTTAAGTTAGTACTAGTACATATTCTAAAACAAAGAGTTTAACAAATCACATTGACACAATAAATTTTTATTAACTGCAAAGAGTAATTTTTGAGATACTCAATCTTAATCCAAGGATGTAGTTAGTTGTTTTTTTTGTTTATTTCAATTTACTTTATATTCTAAAATATAAATAAATTTACATAAAATGTAAATGTGACTCATGGTGATCCAAAATAAAGTGTGCCTCGTGGCTCATACATTTCTTTGAGAGGTCCTCGTGGCTCATTACTCATACATAATCTGCTGCACAATTATGCCACGAATTAGAACCCAAAAATTTATTTTTAAAAGATTTTATTTGACCAAAAAAAGTTTATTTTGAAAAGGAAAAGACATGTCAATTAAGTAAATATAGGAAAACGTAAATATTGTTGGGATCCATATAAGAAAACTAAATATTGTTTTTTGAGGGGCTAAAAAGCAAATATTGGTAGTCCTCTAAAAATAAGAAAAAAATATTGTTAGTATTTACAAGGTTTCTGCTCAGCAGCAAGAATCTAATTTTGTACACATAACAACTTGTATTTTTTATGATATGATTTGGACCCCATTTATTAAAATTTCAGGATTCGTCCTTCCATGTATGCCTAATTTAAGTGAATTAAAAATAAAATAAAATAAAACTAAAACTAAAAATTAGAAATTATGATAAAGTATTTTATTTAATTTTGGGTTTGTGGAATTTGCAGTATTCAGGATGCTTACAAAAGAGGGTAGGAATAACAGCTGGAATATGTGTTTTAATTCAAAACAAAGCAAAGAAAAAAGGGGACATATATGAAGCAATATACAGTTTTTATTTTGGAGACTATGGTCATATTTATGTGCAAGGTTCTTATTTAACTTATGAGGATACTTACTTGACTGTGACTGGTGGAACTGGAATATTTGAAGGTGTTTATGGTCAAGTTAAGCTTCATCAAATCGTGTTTCCATTTAAGCTATTTTACACATTTTATCTTAAAGGTATTAAGGATTTGCCACATGAGTTTCTTGTCAAGCCTATTGAGCCTAATTCAGCTGTTAAGCCAAGTTTAGATGCTAAAGATTGTGAGCCTCATGCTGTTATTGCTGGTTTCACTAATTAATTAAGAAATGGGGTTAATTAAGTTTGGATGTAAAATTCAAAAATGTTATTAAATTTATGTTGTGTAAAAGTATACTTGCAAACAATTGGTATTTTTTTTCTTTTTTTTCGAGTAGCCTAGTGGGTTGTCCGAAGTTCAAACTCCGACCCCTGTATATAATAGGCAATACCCCTACCAACTGAAATAAACTCATGACCCCTACCAACTGAGATAAGTTCATGAGATAGTAATTTCTTTTTTCTTCTAGTTTAATAGCGAGTATGAGAAGACATCTTAATTTTCAATAAAGTTTAACTTTATGTTAGTTGAGCCAGTCATTAGTTTCCATCTCTTCCCTTCAACTATCATGGTTGGTGGCTTAGCCATTTCACCTTGTTGGGCATAGGCTAATAGTTATTGGCTTTCGTTTTTGTTTCCCTTGTAAATTTTTGGATTGTAACTATGGTGTCTTTCCCTGGCATACATTATGCTAGGGAGGACCTTTTGTTGTGATAATATAATTCATTTTAGTCTCTTCAAAAAAAAAAAGTTGAGTCAGTCATTGTACTTAATATTCGATTGCATTTATCATTTATTATCAATCTTTTTTTAAATCTAATTTAGCTTATCAATCATATAATGTGAGTTTATTAATTTTGTAAAAAATAACATAAATACCAATCATTTGAAAGAAACTAATTTCTATCGCTATCTAAAACTGTTTATATATCTTCGGTTAAATTTTGAGTTCTTAAGTCTCTATTAATTTCCCAAGAACCGGATGCTTAAGACTAAAATAAAAATTTACAATTTGATCATAATGTGTTTGCTTCCACTTATAATCTATGGGTCTATATTAAAATATTTGTTGTTAAATATTGCATGAGTCACGAGGCATTATTGTGAAGGTGTTGTTTAGTTTATTGAATCAAATAATGAAATAATAATTTCGTTTTGTGCAAGATCTTGCTGTGATTTTTGTCTTTGGTGTGTTGGCCTTTATTTATGATTCACATAATAATGACAATATAATTATAAAGGATGTCATAAATTCTTAGATATCTTAAAATTTGATTGTGTATCGATACCTTGTAAAAAAAATCATTTAAAATTTAAATTTATTTTAAAATAAATTAATATAAGAATATGACGTGAAATTTACGGATTAAATTGACTTGAAATTTACGGATTAAATGATGGATATATACTGTCTTCGTGAGCTTAACTCAGTTGATAAGAATAATGCATAATATACGTACGTAAAATTCGGAGTTCAAATCTTGAACACAAAAAAAATGATGGATATATACTCAAACAAACTTTAAGAGTACTCAATCATGGATATCTAAGGGTAGTGTCACCCAATCATAGTGTCACCAAGTCAACGTGTAGTTGTTGTCTATGTGATGTGAAAATCTTGCCATGTGCCTCACATGATTGATGATACATATATTAAACGGTATTCGAAGCTCAAACTTCAATCCCTACACATATAATGCAATGTCATTAGCAATTGAGTTGAGTTTACAATGATTGATTGATAATTTTACTCCCTCCATTTCAAGATGAGTGTCACTTTAATTAAAAAAGTAGTTTCAAAATGAATACCACTTTACATTTTTAATACAACTTTAATCTTTTTCTTTCAATTTTACCCTCAATAAATACTCCAACTTTTCTCTGACACAATTTTCTATACAACTTTAAGTTTGTCTTTTTCTCATAAGGTAAGAGCAGTTTAGTAACAGTGTTATGTCTAATGATTATTTCTTTCCGTTTATTAATTTGTGTGTCAAAACCTTAAGCGACACTCATTGTGAAACGGATGGGGCATTAGAGAACACAATATGTTAAATGTGGCTATATTATAATGGCACACTTAATATAATTGTGTCACACCATGAGTCACACTTACATTTTATATAAATTATAGTTGAACCAGACTAAATCAATTATGGCCAAGCTTGAAGCCAATCATATGAGACATATAATATGATTGGCCTAGACATAAGGAGTTAAATTAATTACATGGTACCCCACCCCACCTTGACCATATACCCCCCCGAAACCTAATGAATCTACCAAATTGGCCTGTAAAGAGTTAAATTTCAATTTAATTCTAAGCAGGCAAGTAATGACCTTTTTTGATCAATTTATCTCGGTGGCTTACTATATAACTTTGGATTATCTAATCTAACCATAAAAACGTGATCTAATTTTAGTACAAATTTTGTAGGTTAAAGGTCGAGATGTAGTTAATTAATATGAACCATGCCATTTTTAGGGAATACTTCTATCACAATTTGATCACAAATCAATTATGTCATGTAGATTCCTATTTGGAAGATAAAATTTGACCAATCTCAAAAAAATGGATAAACTCACACGAGTAAGGGTGTCATGTTAAATTAAAAAGTGAATGTTGAACGACACAATGGAGATACAATGACAACCGATAGAATATATTGTGGCTCGCAGTCACATTTGCAATAAGATAATTCTTGAACATATTGTAGCAAGATATCATATTTCTTGCAGTGTAGTTCAATCAACAAAAACAAGTTCGAAAGATTATAATATCAACAATATTTGACCAATATATGATGTCGATAATCCTATTCATATATCACAAGTTACTTATAAACGATTCGACAATTTTGTTGATGATCTATCAACTAAACATTCATTAGTTCATTAATAACCTTCTAATCAATTAGACTCTATTGCCTGAACGATTAGTTGCACCTATACCATTAGAGCCTACATATAATCGATTAGTTAAAAACAAAAATCAACAAAAATATATTAAATTATATATGAGAAACTTTATCATATATTAAGTAAATCTAGAAGCAGCAGCATCACATTGCTTGCAAAGTAACTACATGTATTATACAAGCACATACATGCACATGGAACATTTATTGTAGTCGTGCTAGGTATATATATAGAATATTTCATTGGTATTGTAAAATGACTTACAATTTATGACGAATTTTTTTCTAGAGAAACATTAATTTAGGACGGATGGAGTATGCAGTATGTGTGACTTTTCTTTTTGCACATATCAATATTAAGCGATGGCTGACATCTTTGTGAAGTCATAGTTAGAGAAAATTTTGAAGAAAATTTCTTGTGCTTCATAGTTAGAGGCAAAACACCATCCAAATTCAATATCCGGATTACGATAACGAGCGCAAAACCTTCCACTTCCCTTCTTCGCACAATCGGCATGAGTCTGACATAAGTTAGGATGTTCCTCAACCATCTTCGTAGCAGTTGGGGATGATGCATGCGAGCAGTAACCTACGACTAAAAAAAGAGGGATGCAATAACAATTTGAAAAGGGACATGGTGGTGTCTGAAATACCGAACAAGGACCCCAACAATCATCTGCTCCTACGTTCTTCATCAGAAACATCACTGTAAAAGGAAAAGACAATTAGGGTTGGAAGAATGTACGTGCCATTACTTGAAACAATAAAATTCTATGTAAGTAAAATTTTCCTATTTGAGAAAGAGAAAAAAAAAATCTAACTAATTTCATCGTGGCAAAATTTTTTGAGAAAATTGGTGAATGGTTTTGTATGTAAGTAGTATAATTGGGAGAAGATTTTGATTAATTTATCATGAGCTCTAAAATATAAATAAATATAAATGGTATGTATTGATGAGAAATATAGTTAAAATACATACATAATGTGGTAAGCAAGAAGACAACGAAAGGAGCAAGCCTAACATAAGTCATTTTTTGATGGAAAGAAAGAACAACTACAATTGTGTTATGAGCTTAGAGCTTTGTGTTGTATTAGTTCATTCTTGCATGCAACAATTTATAGTTACATATTGAAACTAGTAACATAATGCTTCCTAATTACTTAATTAATACTTCGAATTGAAAATATACATGTTTCACCAACCACCATATTATATACATGTTTAGCAATTTGTTGTCATATTAAATTCTCTTCCACAAAGAAAGTGGTTTTTGGGGAAGTAATCGGGGGATTCATGTATCTTTTATGAATAGGTGAAACCATCTTTGTGTTTTTCTCATCAAGTTTTTGGCCGACTCTTTTGTTATCTCATTTGGTTATTATGTCACTATTACATTTAGACCTTTAAATAACATTTGATGGTTAACACTTTTTAAAATGTTACTAAAATTCATTTAGATAGTAACAAAGATTATAAATTATAAATTTGTTCGATGGTTAATTTAGGAGTGGTGAAATTCCCCCCACCCCCTCCCCCATTTTGGTATGTCTTGCGATAAATCTGTCAAAAGTAGGGCGAGTCAATTTGAGCGGTCGAATCTAAACTTTGATCCTGTCTCAAGTCAATTTGGCCCATCAATATTATTTTTCTTTTCTTTTCATCATCCACATCTCATCGATTATTCTAAAAAGTTATTAAACATGAAGTTACATGTTCTAATTCTTGAGCTTTTAAAATGGATTATCTCATATAAATTGGTATGTGAAATCTGAAAAGAGATAAGATCTAAAATAATATATTTGAAGTTAGAAAAGAAAGCACACTGTATTTTTTAGGTAAGTAGCTTCATCCCTTAAGATGAATAAGTGATGAATCTATATTTAAACGCCGACTTCCACATATAATGAAATGACCCTACTAATTGTGTTATGAACTAAAAAAACCACATAAGTAAAAATGTCAAAGTTCATCAAATTCTTAATCCCAAAGACAACCGTGATTTATCATCCTTTATGTACGTATGAATTAAGTTAAAAAAACGGTGGTTTAGCGTGACTTGAGTTAATGCATGTGTAAAATAGTTTTACATCATTATAACATGGTATATTTATTTTAATTTTTTTAGCCAAAAAAAAAATAAAATTGTCAATTAAATCAAGATTGAGTCCAACTAATTAACGAGTTCCACCACAAACAAATTCGAAAGAATCGGAGCCATATCGACTCTCACTTTCTTTCAAACCACCATCGCCGCAACCACAGCGCCACCGCCGCCGCCTCACAATTCCGGCCACCCGCAGCCTCTAACTGCTGTTTCCCAAACCACTTCCGGCAGCAACGCACACAACCACCGATCTAGTAAGCTTCTTAATCTTCTCCACATAATGATTTAACAATTTCTATTATGATTCTGCCAAGTGCGAACTCATGCTAGTGTTATGGTTATGAATTTATCATTAGGATCTGTTAAATTAGCTATTAGGGTAGTTGTTTTTGTTAAGTTAAGGGTTGTTTTTAATTTATACAATTTTGTTAACCGGGTCTGTTTTTTTCGGCCATCTTCAATTATAGCTTAGGTTAGGATCTGATTCTTTTTATTAGGACCCGGTTGGATCCACTTATTTTTGAGTTTAAGCAAAACAGCTTATGCAAATAAATAAGCTTTTGTTATTATTCATAAGCTTAATTTATCAAGATACAATTTTTATTATTGAGAGTTTATGAGTTAACGTAAAAGCTTAGTTATTTGTATAAGTTATTTTTCATAAGCTCAGAAGTAAGCCAATCCAAACAGACCTGTTTGCTGAATTTTTGAGCTTATTCTAAGGTCCAGATTATTTGTGAATTTGCTAATAAGGCCCTATTAGATTGTTTGGAGCTTATAGCACATGTGCTTATCTATAAGTTATTTCTATAGCAAAAGATAAAATAAAGTTAAATCTTTTTTGTATAAGATATTAGGTATCTTGGACTTATAAGTATAAGCTGAAAATAGCTTATGAACAATGTCGTAAGCTGTTTTCATTAGTTCTTCCAAACAATCTCAGAAAACTTATGTGAGTAGATAAGCTCAAATAAGCCAATCCAAACAGACCTTAAGAAGTTTTGAGACTTTTGAAGTGAACCGTTGTGATTTGTGATGGTGATGAAATGAAATGCTAGTTAGAGATGCACCTAATTCTTCATTTCAAGAGTTTACTATCTTCTTCTTTGTTAGCATGTATAATTAACACAAATTTTAGATAATGAAAATAGAAAATGTGTTCACAAAGTAAACGGAGGGCCTAACTTTCTTGTTGATTTATTTAAATTTGTTACTTTTAATGGTTAAGTGTATGTGGAGTTTGAGGAGGGATTCTTTATTTTACTATGACACTCTCAGTAGGTTGACCGAGGTTCCTAGGTTGTTTTTTTTAAGAAATGCCGTGTATTCTTCTTGCATTGCAGTGAGCCATCAAGGGTGAGCCAAGTCATGTTTTACATTAAATGACTCAATTTGAGTTAGCAAAGCTTTAGTTTTAAGGCTTCCGATTTTGGATTTAGTAAACATAGGGTTATTGTTTCGAATTAGAGGACAAGGATAGAATCAGCAGGGTCAGAAGAAGTAGATGACTGTGATGAAGGCAGAACCGGTGATGGAAATAGGTGGATTGACAAAGTAGATGGTTAAGGGGTTTATTAGGGAGAGGCGAGGATGGGTTATAAATATTTACAATATGAAGCATTGAAGACCTTGACGGGACTATAGCAACGGGCAAACTGGATAGAGGCTCCTTAAGAAACTAGAAATGATAGTGACTATTTGAATCGATGGAACCTTTGAGAACGGTCTTATTAGATGCCTGAGATTTGACAAGACAGGAAGTAGGGAGAAACTCAATATAAACTTCATTACCACACTGTTTACCCTAACACACACGAAAATTGAGTTAGCAACTAATTAGAATTTTAGTGATAAATGGAACTATTAGAAAATTTTAGAGTGAGTAGACAGTTGGTTTTGGTGGTTGATGGAAAAATTAGATAGCCAATGGAAGCAGGGTTGTGAAAACTCTAGGTGTTAATTTCGAGTTAAATTGCTTATAAAATTGTTTGTGTAAACTCAGGCAGAATCACATAGCTCGTACCATAAATAAAGTCACTAACCAAAAAACATGAACAATCCTCGGAGGGTCGCCTCCTTGAACTAGAATTCAATTCCAGCAGAATCACATACCTCATAGCTCGTAACATAAACAAAGTCACTAACCAAAAAACATGAACCAATCCAACTTTGATGAGCTGAACCTAACTCTACCGAGTTGAATCCTAGTCCAAAGAGGAGACCATACCATACCAGAACTTTAGAACACAAAAAAGGGAGGTTTCTCTGTCTCTGAGTTCCAGACCATACATTCTCTATGTGCCTTCATAATTGCCTCAACCTGCCATTTCCATATCATGATTTTTGTTGTCTAGCTTGACAGAGATTGTGTGAGTGAAGTTCACCGGTGCCAGAGAAGATGGTGCGTTGGCACTGAGAATAATTGGATTTTTAGAGAATGTTTTTGTCATTTGATCCATGTAGCCGACCCCACTTAGTGGGATAAGGCTTGGATGTTGTTGTTGTTGTTGTTTTTGTCATTGGAGTACTCAACCATAACTGTGTATTTTGGGCCTAATAAAAGGCTCTAGGTACCATGTTAGAATTGAAGCAATAAAAGAAAATAGTCCAGAAAGAGAGCGCTTTGATCTATGAAAAGTCTAAAAATATTCAATGAGGAATGCTAGCAACACTCTCTTTTGAACACTCTCTCTAACACTCACTCTTTTATTGGTTTAAATCATTGTGAGTGTACACTTTGGAAATAGAACCCACACAAAGTGGTGGGACATGCATGAATTTCATCCAATAAAAGAGTGAGTGTTAGAGAAAGTGTTCAAAAGAGAGTGTTGCTAGCATTCCTCAATGTTCAATTGAATTAACATAATAAAGCTCACTTTGTACTATATAGGGGTTGAGCCCTAAGAGGCTCAAGCTAACTAAACTAACTGTAATCTAAATATTCTGTTACTACGGTAACAAACATAACATCTGTACAAATACTTAATATGACTGCTGTAGACTAAGAATGATACTCATAATTAATCTGGTTTTACTTTTAAATCTAAACTACTTTTTACTGTTTCTGTGTTATTAATCTGGTTTCTATATATTTATTTTCAGGGCTTGTAGATAAAGATGAGTGTTGTTCAGAAGTTTTTCATTGCATCACTGTTCATGTGGGCAATCCCTATTGCAATATTATATGCTTTCAACCATGATCTGCTTCCTGGTAAGATTCTGGAATACTTATTGCCTTGTACTCTAATTTGCGTGCTTGATATTTTCTCGCTGTTAACTTGATTGGCAGGCCTAGTGAAACACCTTTAAGTGGAAAGATATGTGTTAACATTGTCTTGTATTGTTATCAAAGCAAACTTTGTTGCTCATTTTTTTGTTTTGTTGTTGAAGAGATGGTATCTTTCTATTTTTAATTGTCAAAAACTGATGACGAGAACTTTTAACAACTGGTGATAAAAGTTATTGTTTCAACACTGACTAACTTAGAATGTGATTTCTGGAACCATCTTGAAAATTTGGTCTGAATACACATAATACATGTATCATGCCTCCGTGGAAATGGATATTTGGCCCGGATATATGGTATATACCATTATAAAGGAATGTAATTTACTGCTTCCGATGTAGTTAAACATGCTAAAGTTTATACTTTATATCATAAGATTATTGCAATATACACTGACATTACACCAACTACAAATCTCCTACTTGTGGTCTCAAGAATAATTTCTAATATGTAGTTAATTTTGCACATTGGAATTAATTTTTAGCATTCTGTTATTTATTTATTTATTTTGAGATGGTTGTTGTGTGTCTAAATGGTGCTGCTCTCTCTTTTGCGTATTTTTTTTCTTTTTGATTTATTGGCATAGAATCAATCAAACTATGGATCTGTTTTCATGCATACTTACATGTGGTATTGATTGGACTAAACATATCATTCACATTCCATTGTAACCAAGAATATGTTGCTGTTTTTGTCATATGCCAAAAAAGATTAAATGGTTTTTCTTTCAATGAATGTGTTTGCTTTTATTTTCACATGACAGATGAAAATGATTATGAACCCGGATATCGCATAAATGTCTAATCTCAAATATTAGGGTGCCAAAGAAATTTATGGCAATCATTGCACACAGTTCAAAATAGTAGTTTGTCACTTTGTCCATGCTTCTGCAATCAATGCTTTAAGTCAGTACTTCAAAATGCTGCATAAGTCTTTAGGTAAATCACTGCATAATCTATATTCTCTTTTCTATCTGGACTGGTCTTGATATTCAAATTTTGAGTTTCTATTTATCTTCTTTTTTGAGTGCTTCACCCTCTCTGCCTGGACATAAAGAATCCCATCATTCTCAGATTACGCCGCATCATAAAAACCAATGAAAGTTTTGAAACTACCTTAACGTGTTTCCTTTTCTGTAACAGGAACATCCAATTTGTCTCCTTACTCTATGACACTAGTAAGCGGATTTCTAGCCGTCATATCTGTCAACATGGTCATTGCATTTTACATATATTTGGCAATGAGAGAACCAGCTGATAAACACGAGCCTGATCCTAAATTTCTTGCCGAGGCCAAAGCTAGTATAAATAAGTCTACGAGTGATGCTCAACAATCTTCCCAGTCTCTCAAGAAACAGCAGTAGGTTGGTGTTCTTAGGTTTTTATATGGTATCATGAGTTGTTCATCTTGGCAAGGAGAAGGGAGAATGGGGATGAAAGGAGAAGGTCCTGAATTGTGTGCTCATCATACTTCTGTTGTGAAGTTTGCACATGATCCATCTTGTTCACAGTTAATGTTAGCAGTATGTTAGTTTTGTATCATTTTAATTATATATATTCAAGTTACTTTCAGGTCAGAATCTTGTTTCATAATTTTTTTTTGGATCCGACTAAAGTAAGAACAATAGTATGGTCTGTCATCAATGAGTATCAAGCTAAAAATTACTAACCTACTAGTGTTTACAAGAGAAGTTGCTTTAAAAATTACCCAAAAAGTACTTGTAGGCATTTGATTGGACGATATAGAAATGAATTTTGATTATAGTAAGAAAGTGCGCCTTAAGTAGAACTAGGTCATAAGGATCATCAAATTGGACATAAGGGGGTCTTGAGCTCTGAAGCTCGAACTCCAACATGTCACTGATACAGACACGTTGATACCGCTGATGTAAAAAACATAGGACACTGCTACCTATATATTAATTTACTTATAAAAAATCTAAATTGTGAATCAAAATACATATATACGCATCTATTTTAAACAATTTATTTCATTAAAAATAGTTGTATAACAAGGTGCAATTGTATTTGGAATTTATTTATTCATCATTAACTCTTGAATCTACTATGTGTGGAGCAGAGAAAAAAAATTCAGACATTTGTCTGAATTGTCTGACACGCCTCATATGAGTGTTATATTTAAGTATTAGACATCGGTCCAAAGAGTGTTGAAGTAAAGAAGAAAACAAATTTATTTAAGACATTTGTCTAACATCGAGTGTCGGATCCCACAACACGTCTAATTTTAGAGGTATTCGTGTTTTATTGGTCTTGACTGTTTTATTACAAGACTTTTCATGAATAGTCTCAATGATACTTTGTGCAATTGTGCAAGGATATCCTTATATTTCTCCCCATGTCGAGTGGACAAACGCAAACACAAATGATACCGAGATTATATGTAAGACAAAGTTATTACGAGTGATGAGCTGATACCTCATGAAGTGTAACCCAAAATTAAATTCACTCTTGGTAAATTTGATTGAGAAATACTAGTGACGGTTACTCACACACTCTCTAAACATTCTCCCAATGAATGGTGCCACATTCCCCTCTTTTCCAATTAATAACCTACTAACCGGCTCAACACGTGAAATCAATTTTATTTTTTTAGGTTTGTCTAACATGTGCAACATTGCACATGTTAAAACAACTAATAGTAGTAACTTTTTCTTGGAAAACAACAATTATTTATTCAAAAGTTTTATATTTAATATTAAATGTACAAGTTTCAATACAAA
>Ga0228711_1002579_pt1 | contig 27950 bp, 12 predicted proteins | sample MedpolnodulmetaG_2_FD_177996 | JGI IMG/M metagenome (GOLD analysis project Ga0228711, IMG submission 177996) | Root nodule microbial communities from Medicago polymorpha collected in Santa Monica, California, United States - brown nodules | ecosystem: Host-associated > Plants > Roots > Nodule... | reverse complement strand
GCCTCGGCCAACCAAGAATCTTGAATATTTACACCAACTAACATACTTTTGTGAAAGTTTACTTTGAGGCCAGATGTCGCTTCAAAGAGAATGAGTAGTGCTTTCAGAGCTCTAATATTAGCCCAACAAATTTATCAATAAATTTTAGTCAAACCAATTACTCATATTACTTAATTATTTTCTCATTTCGACCGTTAATTTTGTTTCATAAATAAATTATTTGTTCTTTTTAAATGCAAAATATATAACTCGTTTTTTCTGCAAGATACAAATATTTAATAATAAATACATACTCCAACATAAAAAATATAATAATAAATTTAAATTTTTTGTCAAAATGAAATAAAATAATCCACAGAAAATATCTTCATTGAAACTCATATTATTTTTAATAAAATTTAATATTTCACCTTTGATTTATGTTTCTACTATGAAGTCAAACATATAAGAATAAATGTCATTTTTAGTAAAATTTTAATTAAATATTAAACCTCTTTCCCTTTTTTAATTATTAAAATTGATAGATTAACACTCTAGAATATTTTTAGAAGGTCTATATTAGACCAAATCATTTATTACTTTATCTTGGTTTTAGTGCTATTGCCCTACTATATCAAACAAAAATATAGTCAATATTGAACATCACTATTACAAGGGTAAAAATTTGACCATGTACCCTAGCAACACTATTGTGACAGACATGGGGGGCCCACTTTTGGATACGTGGAGGTGTATGACTGGTACTTGTGTTTTTTTATTGGTTATATTTTCATATAGTGACAGTGTGCCCTCGGTCACTCTGCCCATATATATCGTATGTAATAATTTTCAACTCATTTCTTCTTCAATCACATACCATTCTCAATTGCACATATCAAAAACATAATTTTCTTTTTCATCCATTGAAATCTCAGCTCATTCCTCAAATTTAGTCAAAAAGAAGTTCTTTCTTCATCCCATTATATTAATCAGTATGTTTATTATGCACTTACATATTCACTGATGTTGGATCTGTTCAAATCGCATTTGGATATTCATATTTCAATGAATATTTTATTTTTGAAAAAAGTCAAAATATTGAGTTCGAAATCTTAAAAGTCTAATCTCGATCTAACTATTACTCACATCTCTGACTTTGTGAATATTTGATTTCTCAAATATCTAAGAATTAAATAGAGTTATTTTTCTTTGTAACGTAATGATTTTTTCTTGATATTTATGATTTTATTTTATACTTTTATTTCAACTTCAGGTTTTCCAGAGATCGGTGTGCGAAAGTTGTGGCTCTAAATGAGAATTCATTCCTCTAAGTATATTTTTTAATGACAACATATTTTATCAGTTATCTATGTAGAATTTACCTGAAATAGTTCCCATATTCGTGTTATGATTCATAATAAGATATGAGGCATAACATGGATAAGGAAACTCATTCAAGAAAATTGACTCTGGAAGATATCTTGTGATATGAGTCATAAAATGGGTAAGGAAAGTATTTCAGACAAATTCTCTCTTGAAAATGTCTTGATATATGAATCATAAAACGGATAATGCAATTGTTTCACACAAATTCACTCTGGAAGATGATCTTGAGCGAGAATAACACAAAAGCGCTAAGGTTTCTCAATATCATAACATAAAAAAGGTTACAAGAAAATATATAGTATAATTAATCTGATGGACAAGGCTACTGCAAGAAAATACAATACCAATGTGAGGGGAAATATTGTGAGTTTATATTGTTGATTAAGTTTTTTCTTTTTCTTTAACAAACCCTATCTGCTTCCTGTTATTGCATCATGAGTTTGAGGAGATGTGTTAGATAATAAGTTATTATGCGTATGAAATTGGGATCTTTAGGTTTCTAAGTTAATAGTCTAGTCCATCAAGTTTTCCTATATATTTGAAATCAAACATATATCAAGAAATGTGAAGGGTGATGGAGGAATGGCGTATGGAAGGAGGAACATAGGGTTTTAGTAGCATCTACGACAATATTTTTATTTTATCATTACTCCAAATAAAAGAAGGAAGGAAGAAGAGTACCAGGAAGAATGGAGAAAAATATAAAGCTCAAAACTAGATCATTATGATATCTATTTTTAGTTAGAAAAAGCACAGGAGAATAAAGGAAATCAGATAAACACTAGTGCAAATCAAGGATACAAGACCTGTTTTTTTAGAGATTTAAGACCACTTTTACACAAAAACAGGTCTGAAATCATTAAAAATCAGGTCTTGTATCCCTGATTTGCACTAGTGAAACCGTAATTTTTTCCAGAAAATATATATTAAAACCCGGAAAAAATGACGGTCCAGGTTCCTTTATTCTTATGTACTTTTGGACTAAAAATAAGTATTGAAATGATCGTGTTTTTCGCCTTATATTTTTCTCCATTCTTTTTAATATGATCCAAACGGCTTAGTTTTGATTTCAATCAAACTCAAATCCTTATTCTTCATTCTTTCCCTTCCTGATACCCTTCTTCCTTCCATATTTTCTTTGGGGTAAAGATAAAATTAAAATTTCGATCGTAGATGCTACCAAAACCCCGTGTTCCTCCTTAGATACGCCATTCCTTCATCACCCTTCACATATCTTGATATGTCTGTTATCAATATATATAGTAAAACCCGATGGACTAGACTAGTAACTTAGAAACCTAAAGATCCCAATTTCATATGCATAATAACTTATTATCTAACACCTCTACGCTTCCTGTTATTGTATCATGAGTGTAAGGGGATATTTTCGATAATAAGTAACTATGCCTGTGATATTGGGGGCTTTAGGTTTGTAAGTTACCAGTCTAGTCCTTCAAGTCTTACAACATATTTACATGTAATCTTTATTATGTTACATCATTGTTAAACCTTAGTTGTTTGTTGTTATTCTCTCTCACGACCATCTTCCAGAGAGAATTTGTCTAAAATGGTTTCCTTATTCGTTTTATGATTCATATAACAAGATCATATTTGAGAAACAATTTGACTGAAAAAGTTTCCTTGTCCGTCTATGGTTCATATCTCAAGTTCATCTTCTAGAGAGAATTTGTCTGAAATTGTTTCCTAATCCAATTTATGATTCATAATAAGATATAAAACATAAAATGGATAAGTAAACTCTATGAATTCATTAATTTCATGTGCTAAATTTGTAGTTGCTTCATGGTTATGTTTTGTTTTGATTTCTTATGTGTCAAAGTGTGAAAAAGTCATAAAATTTGATAGTTAATTGATGGTTTAAGATGAGATAAGTGTCTAATCAGTGTATAAACAACATAGGTAATGTTTTCTACCATTTTGGGGTCATAAGAGAATAAAAAAATGGGGTCTATTGGATGATTTAAGGTCGATCCTAAGGTCAAAATACAATTTTCTAGGTTTAAGGTACTGACACGCTCGTTTTAATCGAGTCATACAACAAGTTTTTGGGTATTTTTGCCATAAGGGCCTCGCTAGGCGAGCTCCCTGCTTGCTAAGCAAGCATGACATTAACAACGTAAGTTGTTCTATCAGTTACGAGTGCAGGGGGTGTTTCGGGCGTTCTATAGCATTCCTTTGATGTTGATTCGCTTTTGTTTTGAGGCTTTGGTGAGAGGGAATGACTAATCAAGATGAATCAATGTTAATAAATTAAATTTGAATAAGAATTAGAAAAGTTTTAAGGATTTAACTTAGTAGCATGATTCGGTACAACCGATGAAATAACTTTACAAAGAACATGGAATTCAGTAATGTATTTAAATAATAGGAAGATGGACCTAATTAAATAATTTTCATTGATAACAAGTGAGGGTAAGTGAGGGAACTTGGCAGTTTTTTTTTTGTTGACAAAGACAAAACGATATTCATTCATTCACATTGATAAATTACATCAGATACAAACATCGCTAAAAACTTAAAGGGCGAAATTGCAAACAAACTCACAGCACACAAGTTAATAGCATACGACGGCACAATGCCTACAAATAATATGATAAAACCTAAGTCACTGAAATACCCATGCTTCCAAATCTTCAATGTTGACACCCAAATCATTGATTGAATTTTTAATTTACTGGAACTTGGAAATTTTTAATAATAGATGTTAGACAACGAATTGAGTAGAATATGTAGTTAAGACGGGCATGGATGAGATGTCTAAAGAAGTTTAATTTGTGAAACATATAATGATGAGAAAATAATGTATTATTTTGAGATGTGTAACTAAATGTATTATTTAAAGATGTGTTGCTATAACGATGTGTTGTACAAAGATGTGTCATATAAAGATGGGTTATTTGAAGATGTGTCGATATAAAGACGTGTTATACATAGATGTGCCATATAAAGATATGTTATCTTAAGATGTGTAATTGTCGAGTCATATAAAAATGTGCATTGTTGAGTTATTACTTGGTGTTCATGCATTCATGGTCAGTCTGATCTAAAAGTGTGATTTAAAGGTGGAGGATAAATCAGCAACATATCCACCTCTGATATCCAAACCGGTACCACATGCATATAGAGTCGAGTTAAGGACATCACATACATAACTACAAGTCTATTTAAAGACGTGTAATTAAAATATGTGTCATTTAAAGATGTGTAACTATTTAAAGATGTGATATTCAATGATGTGCTTCTATGTGGTTATGTGTGAATGGTCTGTATTTTTCTAAATGTCTACTTCATATTCTTAAATGTTGTTAATGCTTACATGTTAGTATAGGATGTTGAATTGATGCCTATTGGTTTTATTAAATGAACGTATATCCTTAAATTTGAATATTATTTGACTCTGATGTATACATGTCTAAGTGTAATTGATGTGTTCTTTTATCTGAATCTATACATGTGCCTATACATCTCTTATGTTGGATATATTCTCACACTCTATTGGACTGTACCATCGCTTGGTACAAATTCGTTGGAAGAAGAAACTTAGTGGCAGTGAGTCTCGAAGGATGACGTTGGAGCCTTCTCATTTTTGTTTATCGCTTTTGGGAGTCTTTATCGAGTCGATGCTTTGATTAGCAACACTAGGGATTGGGGTTTCATCTTATTTTAGACTTTGTTTCCGAATTCGTCTTCGAATTTAGTTTTAATGTTGATACAATGATGTGACATTTACTTTGATGTTTTGTAAATTATTTTGTTGCAACGATTTTTTTTTTAATTTAGATGCAATACTTTTGAATTAATGAAGATGTATGACACCCTTGCATGCTTAATTAATTATTTTATTTTTATTAGAAAATAATATGTGGGGTTTAGGGTGTTACAAAAATCATGAACTTCAATCCCACAATGATACATGTATAATATTTTATAGAGATGTCAGTCTTACCTCCAACTCCTTAACCCTTAGCTCAAACCAGTTGAGTTATCCAACTCCTCCTAATGATGTCAATCTTATACAAGCTTAAAGAATCTTGTCTCATAAGAGAGTTATTTTTCATAAAGAATAATGTTATCACTAATTAATTGATGTTGTTTTCTTTGAATTGACACAAATGTAATTTGAGTAGTGTTATTTTAACATTACAACTTTAGGGTCTTCTATCTGATTTCTCTTTTTTGCTGAGGTAAGTTATGAGTTTACAACTCCATAGTGGTTTTATTGCAGTTGCTTTATATGTTTATTGCATGTATAAGCACCCCTTCCTGTGACGGCCCTAAGGTTAATTGATAAATTGATGAGATGGATGCATAAGTTATAAAACTTTGACACTCAAGTAAGAATGGATGCTTGAATATAGAAAAGTGAATTACAATGCATAACTGATCATACTTAGGACATGAAACCCCTATTTATAGTGACGGATCTGGTATGAGAATCCTTGTTTGCTTCTATTTTCTTTCTGTAGCTTTAATGTGGTTTGTTTACGAGGCAAATACGAATATTCAAAGTAACTGAACTGAGATAGAAGAATTGACCAATCTGATTTAAATGAATTCCCTATTAGTAGGGACGATTCAGTGCATGTATGAAAGTTTGTTTAATGTAACCAAACTCGTCATAGACATAAAAGTCTATTCGGTTCAGATGATGTCCTTGTAAGTAGGAACAATCTGGTAAATATCCAGAAGTTGGCTATGCTTAATGTAACACCCTATTTCTATTAAAGCGATAATACACGCGAATAATATAAATATTCAAGAAATAGACTCTACGTCTTCGCATCAAGATTCAAACAACATGCATATATAAAATTCATCAACAGTCGCAACGGATATAAGTCATACATCACTAAGTATACATGTCATAAGAACAACATACATCCATCAATAAAATCTCCAAAACACGATAAATGGCCAAAATCTCCATCACATAAATCCAGCATAATCAATCTAGAAAAATCATAAAGACAGACATCCTAGATCAGAGCCTACTCTTAGACTCCAAAGATCGATAATGAAGATAGCTCCCGCCATCCATGTACTCAACAAGCAAAACTACTCCTGCACTCCGTCTACCCATTCATACAAACAGATAGGCGGTCAAAACCACTGGGGGTTAGCTTCACATCAATCATAATCAACACAAACAGTGCAGAATATATACACACACATATACAAATCTCACCTCATTACTATTACCAAAATAATTATCATGAAATATATTCACCAAGTGTATAAGCACAAGCAAGTAAGACACACAATTAGAGCCTAGTCCAAATGCTGACAATCATCAACAAAATCCACCAATGTACATATACACCAATCCATATAATCACAACATTCACCAAATTTCACCAATGCACAAATTCACGAAGTCACATATTCAATTATGACACGACTCATCAACTATTCAAATGCATGCAATGTTCTAAATTCTTCTAGATGCATGCGGTACCAAATCACCTCAAGGTCGTCACCTTCAATGCAACAAAAACATCGAATGTAAGATTTCATACCCATCTTACATTTTGGATATAAAAGTTCGTCACCATCAGTCATGTATGCGTGAACATATGACTCGACACAATGCATATATTCACACAAACAATTCACCACATCATCACCAATCATTTATCATATATGTATTCGCCAACAATTCACCATCACTTGACATATATGCAATCACCAACAACATTCATAATTCAATTAACATATATGTATTCACCAACATCTCAATCAATCAACATATATGCATTCACCAATATCAAGTTCTTCACATAGTTCAACACTAACATACAACTTCTCACAATCCAAGTAAAGAAGAAAATACATCATATTAAGATAAATATCATTTTCAACACCTAGAAATCATTCATACATCTGTATGTAATCATATAAAGCTATTCACAAAATATTGGCGAAGCAATCAGCTTTAAAGACCATTTTCGACAAAGTCCGTATCAAGTTGCAAAAACCGCAAACATTGACATTTTTCAAAGCAAAGTAACTTATCCAAGTTTGAAAACATACAAGTCAATCCCAATCAATCATATGAGCATGATCGTAGGCCACTTACAAACTATTAAGCATTAGTTAAAAGATTACCCTAAGTTCGTATGGACAAACCCAAAGTTCATATATTCCACAATCCCACCAGAAAATCAAGTTTGATATTATTAAGACATTGTGCCAACTTTACAAGCCTTGTCTAAGTCCATATGAACTGTAGACCAAGCTTGCAATCCTTTTAGTTCAGAAAAGATCATTTTCCGAAAAACCGAAACGACACAAATACAAGTTTCAAGCCATTTAGAAAATCAAAGTTTCGATAAAGCCAAGTTTGTTCCAGTTGAAAAGAAAGTGAAAACAGCAAAAGAACACTTTAAAACGATCGCATAAGACCCCCCACACGACTGCCCCCACGCACCCGGACACGGAACAACGTTCCTGTTGTCCTATCCTAGACGCCTGGCGCCCGAGGTGCAGCGCCTAGAGCTAGCTCTCTGTAAGTGGGCGTCTAGCGCCCTACCACAGGCGCAACACTCTGTAAACGCGCGTTTTTGCGAGTTTCGGTCCCGGGTCATTGCCATTTTCGCTCAAAAATTGATAGGTTAAGTCTCTCATTCATAAAAAATGATCCAAGGCATGACCCGGGACTCTAACACATCGAACACACTTGTTTCACGACAATTGAATAAGTTTTATAAATTGTTTTAAAACCATTTTTCAAAACAACAAGTTTTGAACAACAACCAAAATTCAATTCTTCTCAACAACTCAATCCGACAACAACAACTTCAATTATAATTCATACCCAAACCATGATATGAGATTATCAACAACAATCAACAACAACCACAACTTATAATCATGTATACAATCACAATTCAACAACAACATGTCATAATTCATCAATTGAGCATAATTCATCAAATATCCATATATATATATATATATATATATATATATATATCATGAACATGGAAATTCATCATTAACAATTCAATTATCAACAAATTAACATACTCAAACATTTCAGTAAAACTAGAGCACGAATTTCAACAAGTAAGTTGATATAAATCACTTCTCTCAAATAATCACTTATGCATATTAGGGAAGAAGCTACAACTAAGAGATTATGAATGAAATCTAACCCCCTTACCTCAATAAGCAATAATCCTAGCAAAAGTTTCAATTTAGCTCCTAGAATCTCTATCTCCTATTGGTTCTTCAAGCTTTCCTCTTCTAACCCTTTTTCTTCTCCTCTTGGACACTCTCTCTCTACCTCTCTCAAATTCTTATAAAATGAATGTGAACCCTATTTTTCTACAAAGACTAGAGCTTAAATAGTGTCTACACCAATGGGCTTAGCCCTTAAAAGTCTAATGAGCTCAAAACTCTTATAAACTAACTCCCAAAGTTTCCATCCACTAACGGTTAAAAGTTATCGAATAATTACCGGTTGAACACTAATTACCACCACCGAATAGTAACTTGGTAAAATAATGACTCTCACTTAAAACACTAAAAATAACCCTCACCATGAATTTACTAATTTACCCTTACTCACGAAATGACCAAAATACTCCCTGAGTCTAAAATGACTATAATACCCTTCTAACACCGAAATCCACTAATCCAAACCCAAAACGCACACACAGAGGCAATTAATCACATATAATCACATGTTAAAATAATTAAAAACAAATCTAACGAAAATGGGGTTGTTACACTTAAGGTGGTGGAGCATGTTAGTGCTCTGATAGGATCGAGGTGGTTGTTGATATATAATAAAGGGTTGTTATCCTAACTTTCACATCAATCCAAGGTGCTATTTCTCTGAAGGTGGTATAAGAGATTGTATCGTGTGCTGCACCATATGAACTTCTGATCACATCTGTGGGTCTTGACTGACCCCGTTTATTGGTCCTTTGCATCATGTTTTTTCAATGAAATTTGCTAGTGGAGGACCCAAAGGATAATTGATTTGGATCTTCTAGGCCCGTACGATTAAACCAGCCCTTATTAATTTATCAATAAATTTTAGTCAAACTAATTTGTCAAATAACATAATTACTTTCTCATTTTCACTATTAATTGTTTCTTTCCTAAAGAAAGTATTTAATCACTAACAACAAAAAAGTATTTAATCATTTTTAATAAAAAAATAATTAAATTTTTTATAAGTAAGAAAACTTTAAAAATACACGTACTTTATAATAAATTAAATATTTCAACATAAAAATATAGTAATAAATTTAGTTTTTTCAAAAGGATATAAACTAAATCACATTTCAACATTTTATGGTCAAATATTTTTACATGGTCAAAAATACATCATTAAATTCTTATTTTAGTTTATGATTCGAAGCAATAAGCATAAAATTAATATGTTATGAGTAGTTTAGCAATAAATTTTGGTCAAACAAATTAATCATATTACTTAATTACTTTATAATATTTTTTGAAAAAATACTTTATAAGTTTTATAGTTAATTGTATGTTTTATAAATAAATTATTTGTTCATTCTTAATAAAAATAATTGAAACGTTTTATATACAATAAAACATTAAAAATACAAATATTTAATGATAAAATAAATAATCCAACATAAAAAATATAATAATAAATTTAATTTTTTAAAAAGAAAATGAACTAAACCATATAAAATATCTTCATGAGAAACTCGTATTGTTTTTAATATAATTTATTAATTCAACTTTTATTTATATTTCAACTCTCAAGTCAAACTAATAAAAAATAAATGTATTTTTTAGTAAAATTATTATAAAATATTAAGCCATCCATAAAAAATATTAAACCTCTTTCCTTGTTTTATTATTATATTTTTTATTAATATTGGTATATTAACACTGTAGAACATTTTTAGGAGGTGTATATTAGTCAAATATTTTCTTACTTTATCCTGGTTTTAGTGCTATATGAAACAAAATTATAGTTAGTACACAACATTACAATTACAAGGGTAAAATTCTGATCCTCTACCCTAGCAACACTATTGTGACAGACAAAGGGGGTCCACTTTTGGATACGTGGAGGCCTATGATTGGTACTTGTGTTTTTTTATTGGTTATATTCTCATATAGTGACGGTGTGCCCTCGATCATTTTGCACCAATTAATTGTAAGTAATATTTTTCAACTCATTTCTTCTTCAATCTCATACCATTCTCAAATTCTCAGATCACACACATAATTTTCTTTTCTTTCTCATCTATATCATTCTCGGTCCATTCCTCAAATATAGTCAACAAGAAGTTCTTGCCTTATCCCACCATATTAATCGGTACGTGGGTCGTTTTTAATCTCTTTTGTTCTCTTAAAAAAGTTTCAATTTTATTTCCGATTAGGATTTTTTTGCAGTTAGTACACATTTACATGTTCAATGATGTTGGATCCATTCAGATCGTGTTAGGAAGTTCCATATTTCAATGCATATTTAAGTTTTTGGAAAAAAATCAAAAATTCTCAGTTCAGAACTAAATAGTTTGATCTCGATCTAACTATTACTGACTACTCTGACTCTGCAATTATGTCGATTGTTCTAACATCATTGAATTAAATAGAGTTATTTTTCTTTGTGATTTAACAATTTTTTCTCCAGATCTGTGATTTAATTTTATTTATTTCAACTTCAGGTTTTCTAGAGATCAGTGTGCAAAAGTTGTGGCTAAAGGAGAATTCATTCCTCTTAGTATGTTTTTTTTTATGAAAACTTATTCTTATCATTATCTATGTGATGAATGATTATTTGTTTATTTTGTAGATTTAATTTTTTTTACTTAATGGAGCTACCTTACAACCATTAATCCAATACTTGTTTTGATTTTTCATTCTATTCAGAATCAATTTTTTTAGGTTTTAATTTAATTTATAATAGATTATTAAAACGAAAACAAAAATATTTTTTTTATAAATACAAAAGCTGTTACAAGTGATTTATAACAACATATATGTGATGTTTATCTGTGTGTGCTTTGTTTAAATATGAATGATTAAAATAACAAAAAAAATTATCGTTAAACAATTGTTACACTTTTCTTAATTTTATTAAAGATGAAGCTTCTTATGTTTCGAGCACCAAATTGGTTCCTCTTTTTATTTTAGTGCATTTGCAGACAACAATCAACTCTTGGATTCTTCTTTCGATTAATTGTTAAGAGCTTTGAACTCTTGAACAATGGATGAATCTAAGAGCTGGATATAATCTTTCAAGATGCATATTTGTTTTTTTGTTTGTTAAATTTTTATTGATAAAGAATTAAATAACACAACAATATTTGATAAATGTTTATGTTTGCAAAATTCTTTAAGTTTTTTAAGGGATATCTTCCTATATTAACTAGGGATTGTGATGTTCTTCTACCTTTAGCACCTTTATAGTCACTCGATAAATTTATTGGTTGACCTCTAGATATGGAGACAGTAAGGAATGAAAAGGATATGATCTTCTATAGATTCAAATAAAATAGTGTGTTTTAAATGAAGGGTTAAAACAGAAAATGATGCTTGTTAAATGTTTTATTTTCACAAAACCATTAAATAGTATTTTATTTTATTTTGAGGAAAAACCCATTAAATATTTAAAAGAACAACTTCCTATATCAGACATGAACTCAAATCCTCCTTTCAAAAAAAAAAAAAATGAACTCAGATCCTCTCTAGTTTTGTTAACTTGCAATTTGGAGATCACTTTCAGTCATTGAATGATCTAATAGTTGACTTCTAAACTCATAAACAACAAAGGCATAAAAGGTTCCAATCTTTTTTTTCCTTAAATAAAGAAGCCAAACTAGGTCACTGAAATTGGCACCGAGAAAAATTGACCTTGAGAGGAGCACACTTCAAGGTCCCAAACCAACACACTAGCCCTGCCCAATCTTCTTAAAAAATATTTGATTATTTGATACTCTTCTTATCTTTTAAATTTTGTTTATGTATTCTTTGTTTCTCTTCCCTTCTCCATAATTACTTATGTTATATGCATCAACCTGCAAACAGTCAGAAATAATAACAAAGTGTGTGTTTCAACTATTTATTTTACTTTTGGGTCTTCATATATCATATTTGTCAAATATTCAAGCATGTGTGACTACTTCTAGCATCAAATATTATTTCAAACACTTTCTTTTTTTACCAACGATGCAAATATAATTTGTTGATGTGTATTTGTCTAGGTTATGATTCCCTTCAATTTTATGACCCTTCCCCTCATTTATGACCTTTCCACTTCGTGACATAAGTGTGAAAAACTTTCTTATATGTGTTATGAAATTTCCCTTATTTTTCAACTTCCAACACGGTGGATTACATATGATATGACCTATACTTTTTTTCTCTCCATAATCTGGCATTGTTAACAGTTAGCTTAATCAAGTTCCATACTTAATGGATTAAGTGTTCTTCACTAGTGAATGACATAATTTATGTTATTACAGAGATAAAAGAACAATGAGTAAACTACAAGGGAAACATCACAGCCATGACAATGATACACCGGTAATTCCCCCGAGGAATCCACGTGAAGAAATCAGGCTAGGAATGGAATTCACTGGTGTTATCGATGCAATAATTCCTGGTGGATACTTGCTCAAAATTAGAAAAGGAAATGGTGTTACATTGCGCATGTTCGCCTCTGATCAACCTTCACTAATTCAAGGTGATGGTAATGTGAATGTTCCTTCGATAGCAAGCAATGTCAGTCTCAACACCAATGAAAAGACTCCTGAGTTGGAAGTGGATGATGATTTTTCTCCAGATCACTCATATTTCAAGATGTCATCACATTCAGATAAAACTCAAATGCCTGATCTTTTACAATATTTTGGAAAATATGAGCCTGTTGTGTTTCAACCTGTCAATCAAACAAATTCTTCGAGCAAAGGAAAGGGTCTACCCATTGATTTAAATTCAGCTCCCACTCCAAACGGTCACAAAATCAGCAAAGCTCCTTTTCTAGCCAGAAAATTTCCATCCCCGACAGTGAATATAAGACCACCTGATGATCTAATAGCAAAAACAAGTCGCCCAAGTAAACAAGGTTTGTCTTCTCATGATCTGAACCGTAAAATTCCTATTGCTAAACAATGAAAGAATTAATAAAGCTGGTAGTTATATTAATCATTACTGAAATAAAACACAAGTCAAAAAATGTTTTCTAAGAAAAATGAAACTGAAAAGGTTGTGCAATATCAACTAGATTTTTCTGATCCAATTGTTGTCATTCATGCAATTAGGGAAACAAATGTTTAGCATAGATTAATGATACAACCCTGTAAGCATGTTTATACATATAATTTGATTTCTTTGGCTGTTAAGAGGGTTCCAAGGTTACTCACATTTATTAAATATTGTGGTTTTTAACAAAATTTTAGGTGAGAAGAAAGGAAACAGTAGCAAAGGAAAGGGTGTTCTTCAATTTTGAGATGCTCAACAAAATTTAGAGATGTTAGGAAGGTATATGCAGGTAAAACAAATTACATCTAATACTTGGTTTGTACTTGTAATTATTTTGGTGTTGTAAGGGAAGAATTTAAGAATATATCATTGAATGAATTGTGTCTTTGAGTTCATTGGACCTAGAAAATCTAAACCTTATTTTATAAAAATATATGTTTTGTCATAGATGTGCTTATGTATGATTTTTTTTTTTCCAGGACAGTAATTGATTTGGAGATGAATTTATCAAAGTACAAAATGCTGAAGGGAATTGGTATTTGGAGATGAAGGTGGAAGATATTTAGAGATCTTTTTAAAGCTTATGTGGAATTAAGCAAGATGATTTTGTTGGATGGTTGGTCAATTGAATTTAGATATTTTTTCTCATTGAACAGAACTAGTTGTTTTGTTTTATGTTTCTATAAATATAATGGATTTATTTCTTTTTAAATTTAAATATTGTTGAAACCAGTTGAATCATTATGTGTGACAATCTATATAATTGTTTGTTATCGGCAATGAATGATGAATTATATTGTCAAAAATGATTGGCATGACATAAAAATATATTCAAGCACATATCTATGGATAGAGTTGGGCAATTTTTGTTGAAGAGGGGTTCCTAGATTCCCCCGACTTTAAAGATTTAACAGTTTATATTGAATGCATTCAAGTTAAATAGAATAGATTTCTTTAGAACAATACAATGATTAGTAATAAATCATAATGACAAATAAATATACGACGAGGGGTATGATTATTCATTTTATCTTACTAGAGTCAATATGGTAGAAACACCAAAGCAAAGCCAATATATGTTAATTAAATTCTTGACAATTGACAAAAAATAAAATAAAATTTTGAGACTTGTGGATATTGATCGGAAGGTTAAGGATAAATAATTTTTTGTTAAAATCGGTCATTCAGATGTAGACCACAAGGAACGGTGGTGCGATGAGACTTACTCTTTGTGCCACCTCTTCAGGCCCTTGGGGTTGTTCTTTGTCGGTTTGTCCATGTTTCTGGTGCGGTTCCGTTTTGCAGAGTTCCATACTATTCCAAATATATCCATAACTTTTAGCGGTGTTCTGATCTTTTCCGATTGCCGACGACCCTTCATCTTGTCTATTCACTCATTCTTCTTGTTGTTTTCTGATATGTGTGCTTGGTGTTCTTCTGCATCCTTCCTCTTGATGAGGTTCGTGTCTGTTGGTGGTGTTGGTGAGGTGGTTCTATGGTGGTGAGGAGGTGGTTTTCTAGGTGATTTTATGGTGGTGATGGGGTGGTGTTTCCGTGGTGATGAGGGGGAGTTGATGTAAAGACTTTGGTGGTGGTGCGGAGGTTGTGAGGCGTAGAATTCTGAGGAGGTCTTACAGTGGTGATGGCTGGTGGTTTCGGTTGGTGTGCAGCCGGTGACAGTGAGCATCGATGTTGGTGTTAGGTGTTGGTTGGTGTGGTTTGTCTGTGGTGTTGGCGGTGGTGCGAGATGGTTAGGGAGGAAGTGTAGGTGTTGGTTTGTTTTGTGGTGGTTGTAGTGGTGTGGTTTGGATGAGGTGTCTTGGGGATGAGGGGTACCTTACTTATTTGACTCTAGAGTCTGATGAACCGATCACTTTTGATTCAAGATCGAGATTCAATGCTTTTATCCAAGTTTTACTTTGGTCTGATTATGGTGTTTTTTCCTCTGTGGATCGAGAGTAGTGAGGTGGTGGAAGCTAAATGAGTGTTGGAATAGGTCAGGTGTGGCTCAACTATGAGGAGGTGAAAATGATGTTTGATTTTGTTTACAATGGTTGTTTTCGTTCGAGTTTGATTTAGGTGGCGATGTTGGTTTTGATGGTGGTCGCGGGTCTTTTGGGTGTTGAAGGTTAAGGAATTAGTTAGGTGATGATTGTATTCGTGTGTTTATTGAATTTTTATGTTGGGTGTTCTGCCGCTGTATGACGCCTTTGTAGTCTTTGATTTATCGGTCTCGATTCATCTTGAGCAGAGATCTGGTTTTAAATAAATTTTGTTGTTAAAAGAAAATTTGTTAAGGAAAATATTTATACTATAGGGAATGCAAAAGATATTACAACTCAATACAATAAAATAACAAAACTGGAACACTAGAAACATGAGGCATCCTCCTTGACGTATTTTTATATATAGAGTATACACACACAATATAATTAAGCAAAAACTAATTGCATTTCACAAATAAATTCAAAATGTTGTCACTACCATATGACGATACAATCGCTGTTTTTTTTTTAATGGTTACAAAGCTAAACGAAGCGAATGATGGAACAAAAAAAAACAATAATCTACGGTAGGTAGAGATTCGTAATATTAGAGAAGCAGTTAGAATTTTGGTTTCTCTAGAACCAAGACCCCCTGTGGTAAAAATGTTGGCATATGAGGAATGATATCTTGCTTGAGCCAACTCAAAGTATCCAGATTAGAGATAAATTCACCATAGCCTAAAGTGGAAGCCTAAACATGCTAAATAAGTGTTGAGTTGCGCAGTCGTAGATGCAACAAAGAAAGGATTCTGCAAAGGATGAATTGCGTAGAAAGAGGCCCGAAGAAGCAAAGTACCAATGGTTAGACAAAGTATGGAAAAAGTTGTTATAAGCCAACCATACAAGAAATTTGATTTTTTTTCCATAAGCTGAAGATGCCAAATCTAAGACCAAGAGATGGTAGTGGTATCCGTATATAGTTTCAGAAGATTACGTACCCTACTGTTTCAGAAGCCAGTAAATTAAAATCGGAAACTATTAGAGTTATTAGACCAAATGAAAGCATCTTTTATGCTGGAGTGGAAATGAATTTTGAGTTCTTTTCTCATATTTATTATTAGGTGTTATTTTATAAGTTTAAATTTCAAACACTAAAGAATAAGAACATCAGAAAGAAATGCTTTTTCCAACTCTCAATGAATCATAAGAAGTTTCAATTCAGAAATGTGGATTAATGACCTAATGTAGATTCATGGTTCTATTTCTATCTTTTTTCTTTATACAGGAGTTGCTACTGCTTTTACTGCAAAAGAAGTACTTGGCAATGTGTTCAGTGGTTTATCAAAATGTGATTGTCAAGTATACCTGTTATGCCTCTTATTTTCTCTACAAACAAGCCCATAATATGTAAATGCTTACTATTTTTATGATGAAAGTTCCCATTCCTCTTAAAAAGTAGAACAACATGTTCCATTTCTAATTCAAGTTGGCAAAGCCAAGGACAGGGTCATGACCTCAACTCAGATGGGACTACACTCATGGAAAATTTGGCTTATAAGGAAAATCATGCACGACACCTAGAACATGTTTTTGAATTGTTAAGCATTTATCTTTACCTTTCATTTTTGTTGTTTCCATTCTAAATACAAGTTGCAGTTGCTAAATGACCAATCACTAAGGAAAAATATTTTTTGTGCAAATCACTAAGGAAAATCAAAATGAAGTTTCGAATTTTTTTTTGGAAAGGAATTGCCAAACGCGCTATTTAGATTTTTTTATGCTAGTATTTAACTAAGGATTTGAGGACATTGTTTCATAGACATTAATAGTGTATTTTTATTGTGTGTGGCCGATCAAAACAATGAGTGCCCTTGAACAGAATAATTAGTAAGTACAGTATGGAATGGTTGCAAGAAACCCATGTAGTTTGACCGATAATATTGATGGAGGTGGGTCAAAGAATTTCTATGAGAAACACGGAGGATTTTGTTTATGTTTTAATGGTTCGTTGAGAAGAGCAAGGCGTAGTAGTGTCATGTTATGGAATTAAGAATTTGCCAACACTGACGATTAGACAATGATGAAGTGTTTCAAGATATATACTTGGATGTTGAATTTTTTGATGAACACAAAAGTTGGAAAGGGATTAATCAATGTGGATTGTTGAAAGGAACTAAGAGTACTCGGGAGGGCAGAATTATTCACTGCAACAAGATGAAAGAGTTGTAGAAAAATCAAAAAGTGATATGGAAATTATCCAATAAAGTGGAGATTTAAGATGTTATGGAATTGTGTAAATCTTGAGCTTTGAATGAAATTCAAGGTTGAGTTTTATTGGATTGAAACTGCAATAAGGTGTTTGAGCGCTATTAGCAATGTGTAACACATGCGTTGTTACATTTTGGGCCATTGCCATAAGGTGTTTGAGCGCCATTAGCAAAATGGTTTAACTTGAGTAATGTTACGTGGATGTGTATGATTGGCACTAAATTTTTATTTTTAGATTTCCATATAGTGACTAGGTGCCCTTGGTCATTTCGCCTATATAAATTGTAGGTAATTATTTTTGACGCATATTGTCTTCAATCTCTCACCATTGTCAATTTCTCAAATCTCAAACGTAACTTTCTTTTCTTTTTCTTCTACTTCACTCTCATATTATTCCTCAGATCTAGTCTAAAATAAGTTCTTGCCTTATCCCACTATATCAATCAGTATGTAAGTCTTTTTGTAATCTTGTTGTTTTCTTAAAAATATCTCAACACATATTCAATGAAGTTGGATCCATTCAGATCAAGGCCGGCAATTCCATATTTCAATGCATAATTTAATTTTTTTTATTTATAAATTCAGAGTTCTTCAAAATCTGGATATTCTGATCTTGATCAAGATATCACCAACGTCTCTACCTACAAGACTATGTGTCCTTGGTTGTTTTGCCTATATAAATCGTAAGTAATTTTTATAACACATATTGTCTTCAATCGCATACCATTGTCAATTTCTCAAATCTCAAACATATTTTTTCTTTTCTTTTCCTTCTATTTCACTCTTAGGTCATTCCACAAATATAATCAAAAAGGAGTTCTTACCTTATTCCGCCATATCAATTAGTTTTCTTGTGGAATCTCTATTGTTTTCTTAACACAATCTAAACTTTATTTCCCCACATGGTCAAGGAAGTTGGTTCCAGTCAGATCGTGTTCAGAAGTTCCATATTTCAATGCATAATTTAATTTTTTATAAAGTCAAAATTCTTCAAGATATGGATATTCCAATCTCAATCAAGATATCACTGACGACTTTGACTACGTGAATGTGTTGATTGTTGACTATAACAAATTCAAAGTTCAAACACACATCGACATCGATAGATCTATATCAAAGTTTTTATGATTTTTGAGATGGAAATGAATAAAGTTATTCTGGTTTACTATATTAGTAAATAAAATCTAAAAATTTATGATTTTATTTTATTTGAATTTCAGGTATTCCGGTGAATGTTGCATCTAAAGTTGTGGTTCTGTAGAAGAATTCATTCCTCTCAGTATGTTTTTTTTCTTCATGAGAACATACTTTTATCAATTGTCTATGTGATGAATGATTATTTGTTTATTTGGTATATTTAATTTATTTCTTTTGTATTTAAGGGCGTTAAATTGCAAACCTTAATCCATAACTTGTTTTGATTTTTCATTTTATTCTGGATTAATTTATTTAGATTTTAATTTTGTTTAACATTATAAAAATAATCATTTTTTTTATCTATGACAAAATTGTGGGAATTGATTTTTAAAATGAACGTGGATTTATAGAGATATATATAGAGCATGTAAATAATTTTTGTGTGTAAACAGGGTAAACTCCGTCCGCAACTACAGAGACTAATCTCTTGAGTTGGGTGGGAAATCTCTCCCTTAAGAAATTTAACAATGTTGCATTCTCAGGACTGAATTCAAACTCAGGACCTAAGGTAAAGTTGCACATTCCTTGCTATCTCGTCGGTATATAGGATGTATATATGTGTTTGCTTGGTTTAAAAATGAATGAAAAAAAAATTACAAAACAGATTATTACAATTTTATTAATTTTTTTAAGATGCAACTTCTTAATTCTAAAACATGATTTTGGATCATCTTCTTCCTTTAGTGCCTTCGTAGAAAAATATCAGCTGTTGAATTCATTCAATTAATTGGTAGGATCTTTGATCTCAAATGATGGAAGAATCTAATGGTTGACATATAGATACATATACAATAGAGACAAGAGAGGAACATATCTCTCAAGATGCATGTCAATTTGAATATTTGTAGATATTTCTTCATGATGGCTTAAATTCAAGAAGTGACATTTATTTTAAAAAGCAAGAAGTATTATTTTCTTGCTGTCACTTTATATTTATAAGGATGACTTATTTTAAATTCAAATTTTTTTTTCAATACATGTTTTGGGTTCTCGAAACTCAATAGTTTGGTTATATTCCCAACTAGAATATGGTTTCACTTGTCCACTCAAAAGTTTTATAGAGACGTCTTTTAATTGCATTGAAAATTGAAATGGTATTCATTAGAAATAATTTTTTTGCAACACCTTAAACCCCAATGAAAATATGACATAAATTCATTAATTTTGAAAGAGATTCACGGTGATTTCAAAATATATATAGTATACAAATTTATTTTCAAAAATAGTCTCAGTACTTAACATCCGCACTTACACAAAATAGTTACCAATCAAGACTATAAAATTAATCACCAAATTAAAGGATACAAATATAATTGGTCTAAAGATGAGTACTGAGAACAAAAAATATAGAGTAATTACCTAGATAATGAAAGAAATAAATATTACAAATTGAGCATGCATAATATATTTTAATTATCAGTAGGCTCCAATTGAACTTTTACTCTGCTTATAGGAGGAGGAGGGGCACTCACATTTTGATTATCATAATTGACAGGAGCAGCATATGACTGATCAACAGAAGTAACAACTCGAACAAAAGTAGTTGTTCCATTATATAGCTTTTCAATTCGGAGATTTGGTCTCTTGCGGATCCTAGACATATATCTCTTTTTTCTCTATTTTTTAGTTTCAGACATATATCAGTCACATGTTGTTTCGGTCAATTATGATAATCAAAATAAGAGTGCCCCTGCTCCTCTTGTAAGCGGAATAAAAGTTAAATTGAAGCCTGCTGATAATTAAAATATATTATGCATGCTCAAGATTAATTTTATATTTAAATAGTCTTATTTGGTAACTATTTTGTGTAAATGCGGATGTTAAGTACTAAGCCTATTTTTTAAAAGAAATTTGTATACTATATTTTGAAATCACCGTGAATCTCTTTCAAAATTATAGAATTTTATGTTATATTTTCATTGGGGTTTAATGTGTTGCAAAAAATATATATTTCCTAATGAACACCATTTCAATTTTCAATGAAATTAAAAGATGTCTCTATAAAACTTTTGAGTGGAAGGAGAAAGTCGTCAACATAGATTATAAACTCTCGACTTTAAAATATTTTAGATGAATTCTTGAAGTCAAATCGAGTTTCATTTGAGAAATTTGAATGAGTGTGGTGATCATGTTGAGAAAGCATGAGTCTCATAAGAAGTTGGTTGAGATGGAGACTGAATGTTAGACTACTGTGGTGGAAGAAAATCCTCAAGTGAGGAATACTGGTCTCTATCTGAAGCCTCAACAAATGCGGTTAATAGAAAACACTCATGTGCAAATGGATACATGTCATTCTCTATGGTGGGAGAGATCGAATTCCAAAGGTTTAACGGTGGGTGCATGTGAGTATCTCATTATTTATTCGAAATTCATGTAATTCCTACCAAACAAGAGGAAGAAGAAGGGTGATATATTTTTTTAGCTAAACTGCACTTTTCGCCCTCTAAGTTTTAAAATGTTGCGATATTGACCCCCTATTGAAAAATGGCAAAAGTGACCCCATGTTTAGGGAAATATGCTCTTTTGATCCCCTAACATAAGGGAAATGTGATCTTTTTGTCCCCTTATTGTAACATCCCACAAAATTCTAACAGACTGCAGTATCAGCGAACGTGTCAGAAGAAATATTAGGAAGGGTTAATTATATGACGGAGAATATTTAACGGTGCAGTGTTATCTCTCGGAAATAACTCAGAACAAGTGAAGAATTATAAGGTTTAGTTAATAAAGGGCAGAACGATAATTACACGAGGAGACTATATACATGCCAAATCTATTATTTCCTTCATTTTTCCAACACTCTTTTCTCTCTCAAAAACTCAGAATCCCCCCTCTCTCTAACCCTCTCACGACCAACTCCCTCTCCCTCGTAAACTTCTCTTTTCTTCCATTATTCATCAAAGAAATCAACATGCAAGTAAAGACCCTTGATCCTCAACACATTATAAACCTCTAGAAAGCTTTAGATCCTTTTATTTTTCCCTTCTTGGCCATGACCCATCCTTCCTCTTGGTTTGGGAAACTTATGATTAAGTTGTTTGATTAAGCTAGGGCATGTAAATTGGCACTAGCTCTGTTTAGATTTTATTGCTAGAAGCATGAATTGAAGTTGACGTTTTACCATGAAGAGGAGTTGAGTTGTTATGTTGTTCTTACACGTTGGATTGTTACACAAGGACAATAATTTAAAAGGGAAATAGAAATGGAAGTTGGGTGAAGAGTTTAGAAGTTGCAACTATGAAGAATACTTATTTGGAGCAAGGATTAGAGATGGGGAAATGTTTTGCAAGCTGTTTGGTTAGGAGCAAAGATTGAAAGAAGGAACAAGAAATGGCAAGGTAACTATAATCAAGAATTTAAGCTTGAGTTGTTATGATTATGGTTATGTGGTGACTAAGCTCTAGTTGGGTGTTGTGTGGTAATAAGTTGTTCATGAGTTCAATTATAGCTGAAATGCATGTTTGGAATTGTGGGGATTATGGCTGGATTTCATGAAATAGTGGTAGGCGCAGGTTCTGGTTTTTTATTCGTATCTCTTTCTGTGTGGCTTGGAATTGAATGATTGTTGAATTTATAGATTCCTCATTCAATTCCCTTCAGTTTGGACACAAAGTTTGTATGATTCGGAGTAGAAACGGATTCGGAAAATACGTTTGAAGTTGGTGATTGCTGCAGGAAAATGCTTACGGGTTTTGGAACAGGACTCTACTAAAATGGTAAGAACTCTCTCCATGTAACTCCGATTTGTGTGGTTGTTGTTGCTATGGATAGATAACGGAATTTATGACATTTTGTACCAGTTACACTTATTTTGGTCCAGTGTTAAAGTTTGTAGACGATTTTGAAGTTTGGGGCAGAAGTAGGATTTTGTGTTGAACCATGAATATGGATTGTTTTGATATGCTAAAGTTCAAATGCTCAGGAGTTCAAATGGATTTATGTATAGGCTGCTGAGAGTGTTTGAGGTGAGTTCCTTAGTTAGTTCCCACCCTTGGGATTGTGTTAATTTATGTGAGGAAATGTACTTTGTTAAGCTTGTCATGAATTAGAAAATTAGTACCCCTTTGTGCTATAATTGCTAAAATGATGTTAATGTTTGTCATGCTAATCATTCTCAATGTTTTTATAATTTCTGGAAGTGATATGTACATTACTACCTAAGATTCTATCAAGAGAAATGTTTTAGCAAACATTGGCATTGTTCGGTAAAGTATGGCACACGAGAGTATATGATATGATTTAGGCCGGGTAGCAAGCTAATCTCTAAGTATTGGGAAATACGTAGAGCCTCAACTTAGATAGTCGGAAATAACTATGCTAGTATGTAACCTATGAACATTAGGTATAAGTTATGTATGATTAAGAATATGCACGTAATGATTCCCTACTACACGAGTAGGTTACGGACTCGAGGTGATCATTCAAGTAAGTTTAAGTATAAGCCCTTTATGTATGAACAAGACTATAAGTGACATGTAGGTCTCGTGTCTCTTGCGATCCACACCAAGGGGGATTTCAAGAGGTTCATGTTAGCGGGACGGGACACGCTCCGCAAGGTAGGCCTGCACGGCACTGAGAGGAGTCTGATGTACGCTAGTTAGGAATTCATCGGTCAAGTAAGGGATTGTAGTTGGGGTTACTCCACCCGATTAACTCCGTAAAATCAACTCAGATAATTGTTTGTTACACGTTAAATTTCTAACATAATGAATAATCATGAATCATACTACGATACGTTTATGTTAGAATATGAAGTATGTACAGGCTTATGCAACAGAGCAAGATTATGGATATACTTTCGACGATCTTAGTACCTCCCCGATCGTCCAGTTCAAGACCATGTTATGAATGATTCTTGTTTAGGTCTTGATGTGTTTACCGTATCTTGACGTAGCGGTCTTAGGTTCCCTTGACCGCCAAAACATGTATTATATAAGACAAGACTTGTAAGTTAAGATAAGAAGAGCCTTATGACGATACTAGTATGCACGATCGTCTAGGTGAGCATGTTTCACACATGTATAATCAACCGTTTGGTTGTGTTGTAGACACGTGGTGACCCTAGGTTTCCCCCGAGGTTACCTATAGCCTAGGATTAGGTGGAACTCACTGAGGCATTATGTCTCATCCCAATCCTTATTTTGTTTCAGATCAGCAGGTTGGTTTAGCAGGATGTGGCAGACATGTGGCCGAATGGATATTCAGCAAGTGCTCGTTCGTACCCACTGCAGGATTTTCTTATGGATTTAAGAGTGTATTATTATGCTTTGGATAGACGGTGTTGTATTACTAGATGTACGAACGTAGTTTGTTGTATATAATATTCATTCGAAGTCTTTTTGTTATAACCTTTAATGTATCCAGTACTAAAGATAATGCACGTGCTAAACTTTCTAGATACGTTTATTATGGACGTTACATTTGGTATCAGAGCAGGTCGATTCAGATCGTGCCTTGGGTCATTAGACTTCAACTAATGTAGTAGGGTCATTGGGTTTCAGATATTTATTATAAGTGTTGTTGCTAGCTGAGCCTGATCAACTCAATCTAGTATGTGATAGTTAGGACAAATGCTTGAGAGCTGAATACGACCTAGGAGGAACGAAGCTTGTGAAGACGACGAGTAAGGGTAACAGAACTTAAGACGGATTTTAGTTAGGAAGTACTCAATGCCAAATGGTGGCCGGCAGACCGTGAGATTAATTATGAAGTTTTTTGGAACTCAGAGAATGTTAAGACTAAGACGGAGTACCCCGATACTGTAGGGCACAAGGTTAAACGGTACTTCGCAAGTGGAAAGGTAAGAGGTTCAAGAATTTTTAGGATCGATCTCAGACCTTTAATCGAAGTCGCTGTTGAAAAGCAGGAATAAGATGTAGAGTGCAGCTATAGTCTTGGGCAAAGATTCAAGGTTGCAAAATAGAAAGAGAAACTTAAAATGAAGATGTCACAATGGACTTGATGGAATCAGTGACCTCTCAAAATCAGTAAAGTATGTAAGAAACGAAGGACTCAGATGCTCGAAACGGACGAGGTTCTGATGTTTGGACTATTAAGTGAATCAGCTGAGGAATAACTAAATTATGTGGAAGTAGAGGAAGTTAGCTTCTCAACTTGGCTATCGAGCAGACAACGTAAGCTAGTTAAACCGCAAACGGATCAACCTCGTCTCCCGAACCTTAAGTGTCGGATTTGAGAATTAAGGAGAGAAGTCAGTATGCGACCTAGGAACCAAAGATGGATGAGTAAATGGTGGTAGCAAGATTTATTATGAAGGGTGTATCAGACCCCTATATCTACTACAAGTCATTAAGATGTTTTGGAATGTGATAGACAAGTTTAGCAGTAGGTAAACGAAAATCGTCACTAGTACGAAGAAGTTAAGAATATTATGGAATGTTAAGGAGTCGTATATTTTCACTTGATGAGTGTCTCACACGTTTTGTTCAGAAAACTAAAAAGTGGCTTTGTCGACTAGACTGAATTTTTTGAAACCGAAGCTATCTCATAAGAGATCTTAAGTTGCAAAAATGTAACAATGGTTAGAGAGTTCTTTGAATCCCCCCTATTTACCTGTTGGATATTAAAACTAAGATATATGTTGTATCTAGTTATTCTAAGAGAGCTATCTATGTGATGAGGTCATGGGAAGTTACCATCCTAGTCGGTCGTCAAGTTGCACCTGCTGATCGCATTGTGATCCTTACATGTGGGTGATGTAGTATCAAAAGTAAGTATTTATGTTATCGTCTCCACAGGGACTGGTGCGATATTCTAAGCCGTTCAACAATTGATATCGTTCTGAGCTAGGGTTTCATGATTGTTTTGTTTCATGAACTATAAACTATGTAATTGTAAAAGGTATGAGACTTAACAGGGAAATGATTATGCTGGGATTAAATTTCATCAACCCACTTATACGTATTCTCAAATTAGGGTTGCGGATTCCAATTATCAATCGATATTACCACGTATCCCTCGACAACATCATTCGTGTCCAAATGAAGTTGTGATTTCTATTGTATCGTTTAAACGTCGATTTCCCAAACTACCAACCGATCCAATAGTCGATCGTATCGTTTAATCGACGATTTCTCCATCTATTAAACGATCCAAGAGCATGAAGCTGAGATACTCAAAGTGATTACCAAAACCTAATTCCATGTCTAGAACAAAAGCTTTGTTAGAAGATTATTCTAAACTAGATTTAAAAGGTATTTGTCAATAGCAAGTCAAATCCATAAAATTGTAATGAAAAGCAAGAATAACTTCAATATCTTGAAATAATTAAAATCACACAACACCATAATCAAAGAGAATACATACTAATAGAGTTTATTACATTTAATTCCAACAAAAAGAGTTTAGTTACTCATTGTCATGGTAACCTTACAAGGAGAAAAGAAGGGATGGAATGGAACCAAGCCATGATGTCTCAATGATCTTGTGTCTTCCTTCAATCCTTGTGCTCCTTGCTCTTTAGAGTCTCTCTGGTCTTTCTCCTGTTTCTCTCCTAAAGTGGCCTCTAATAATATGGTATGATCTTTCCCAACTAAAATGATGAATGACTTTTATAATTTATGTTCTGATCAAACTCGCCTTGCGAGTATGTCTGCTCGCCATGGCGAGTTAATGTTCCTTCACCAACGGGTTTTTGCCACGTCAGCTTTTGAGGATTTAGGCCTCCTTAACTCGCCTCGCGAGTGAGTTGCTCTCCATGGCGAGTTGTGTTCGCTCTAGGCTCGCCATGGCGCATGGGAAGCGAGTGGAAACTTGAACTTTCTGCCTCAGCTCGCCTTGAAGTCGCCTTTGAGCTCGCCGTGGCGAGTTGACCTTTGCATTTCTTCATGTTTTCTTACTTCTAAAGTGTCCAGGTATGCATTTTCCTACAAAGAGTTGGCATTAGATGTGAAAAGCATAATTGAATAATTCTTCAGTATTAGTGAGCTTTTCACTGGATAAATTGCAAACCAAGTAATCAAAGTGCCTAAAATATATAGTCTATTTAATTCCTTTTTGACACTTATCAGCGGGGTCTTACTCTCTTAGTTGATTTAGGCCTATCCCTCTGATGGCTAACTACACCTGTTGATCGCACGGTGATCCGTACGTGTGGGGTCTTGTTAATTCAAAGGTAATTGAAACATGAACTTAAACTGGTTTTCCAGTTTATCCTAATGCCATGAAGTGCCAAAGTTCCATTAGGTTAACCCATGCATGAATCTTAGGTATCTCAACTCACACTATCCCTCTCGGTAGTTCTACAAACGGGCAGCCCTATCAGCGTCTACCTTACGAAGGATGAAAGAAGAATGGTTCTAATAGGTTTCAGTCAATTTCCTGCAAGTTGTCGCTTGTTTCCTTAATCTATATCTAATTACCTCCTAGGTTCAGCAGAGTTACTACTCATTCTTAGTAACGTCGCCTCCTAAGTACTTATTACTAGGGTCAACTCACTCTCGGTAGCTTTCGCTAGTTACAAACTACTTACTTCCTAGACAAATAGTTATCAGTATAAGGATATAAATATCAAGATATAAGCATCTTGATAGTGATAGCAATGTTAGTCCCTGTCAGAACCGAAGTACCTAATCTAGGGTTGCGTCTACTACATAAATAAACCTAGGCTAATAAAACTAAATAGCTAAATAAAATAACTAAATAAACGACAAATAATTAAATAATTATCCAACAAAAAAACAAAGGTTCATCTTAGAAATCTAACCTATAACTGTAACACCCCGTTTCCCAAAAACCACAATTTAATAGATAAATCAGAGTAACATCATAAAAACGGAGTATTACGCTTCTATTCATTCAAGTAATAAATAGGAAAATTTCTATTTATTTAAATCAATCCTGTCAACAATATTCACTGAAATCGCAGCGGAAAAATATAACAATATTTATTCAACA
>Ga0228711_1002577_pt1 | contig 27957 bp, 10 predicted proteins | sample MedpolnodulmetaG_2_FD_177996 | JGI IMG/M metagenome (GOLD analysis project Ga0228711, IMG submission 177996) | Root nodule microbial communities from Medicago polymorpha collected in Santa Monica, California, United States - brown nodules | ecosystem: Host-associated > Plants > Roots > Nodule... | reverse complement strand
CCCCGACGCCCCTACTGAAGGACAAAAAGAAAAAACATGACTCAAAATTCCCCACAACGAAGAACACATGGACATATCACAAACTGTCAACTTTGTTTCTTGAAGACACAAAATATGAGGCGTTTTCTCCCCCACTAGTAACCGCACCTCCCTCCTCTTCTCTGGACCCCCTAACCCCCTCACATTCCAGGATAACAACTTCATCTCACACACCCTCCCCGTCCCACTCCAACACCTGCCAACCGATCCTACTCGGCCCCCAACCGCACCTCCTAAAGCCTCCTCCGACACCAAAATTGGCCCTTTGTTAATCTGCTTCGGACGAGACAGCAGACTAAACATATTATGATTGTCGCCAATACTTTACCAATGCCCCAAATGTCATCCGCCACTACTTCCTCTTTCCCACGTAATACCACCCAATTTTTCCAATCATTATTCACTGAAGCCGAAGAAGATTCATTAGAAGAGCGTTGGTTGCCTACCTCTAGTGATTTTGTAACTTTTTCTCGTTGACGTTGTCGTTTCCGAATTTTATTTTTCAAAACTTTCATAACAAAAGAATAGATATAAATCATTTTACTTAAATAAGTGATTCTTAAAAATGAATTCTTTCAAGTGAAATTCTCTCAATTTCTCTCATTTTTTATATATATAAATCATTAAACGTGAGAGAGAAAAATAGATATAAAATTATAAAGAAGAAGAAAATGAGTTTGCGGTTAAGATGTAACAATTAAGAAAAATTAAGACAATTTCAATGGAGAGAATCCACTTCCTTTTTTTTTTATCTCATATGTTATTTGAGTTGTGTCTGGTTCTTAATAAAATGATTCGTTGTGTTGATTATATTGATGAAATGAATTTCATCTACTGAAACACCTTTGTTGATTATACTTAGTGAGGTACTCCCTCTGTTCCTTTTTAATTGTCACTTTTGAGTTTTTTACACAAACCAAGACAACAAATACATTTTACTACTTTTGATACAACAATTTATCTTTTTCCTATAATAATCTCCATCATTTAATATCTCATTTCATAGACTTCTCTTTCTACAATAAATAATCAAGGGTAATAAAGACAAAACAACATTTAATGTTGCATTGAACTTTGAAAGTGACAGTTAATTAGAAACAATTTTTAATTTTGCAAAAGTGACAATTAAAAAGGAACGGAGGGAGTATTAAGAAGGATTATAATAAAAAAATAAAGAATATATTAGTGAAAAAATATAATTGATGTTTTCTTCATATTCTAGAAGGACGGTTAATTTGACACAAAATTATAACGAAACAAATGAAATACATATTTTTTTAAATGTGGAGAGAGTAAATGATATCTAACTGTATGTGGACAAATGAATTAATTTTTTAAAATAAAAATAAACATTATTCATCCATTTAAATTGATAGTGTACATCAATATACCATAAATTTAAAGTTGCTAAAAACTAAAAAAGAAAAATTTATGGACAGACTCGCAACATTCAAATTAATAACATAAAACTAACAACGTACATATACTTAGAAGTATAACTATCAAAACAATTCTTTTAAGTTGAGTCAAATGAACACAATATCAAGATGAAAATTCAAAACAAATATTGCACTAAGACAACATATAATTACACATTAAAAAAATAAAATACAAAAGAAAAGTTATATATATGACGGAAGTGAATTCTCTCCATTGAACTTGTCTAATTTTTTTTCTTCCAATTGTTACATCTCAACCACAAGTTTTTTTTTTGTTGATACGGCCAGAGCATAAAAACAACAAGAAAGAGAATATGTGATATATCAGCTATACTCTAATCTTGTGTCTAGTGCTCATATATATTATTAAAAAAAGGAAAAAAATACAGAAAAAACCGGGGGGACATAGACCTAACCCAGTAAAAACACACAAATGTGCAGGATAACCCGAACGGGCATTATAAGCATTTCAAACCACATATATGAAGCATCCAATGAATAATCCTAATTAAACAAAGGTCAGCTATATGGTGTATGAACCAACCGTCAACACAACATAGTCCAAGAACCAACAACTCCCTGCAACGAGGCAACAAGCAACATGGACTCTTTCGGGTCCAATTAGTCCAATGTCAATCATACGAATGACGAGGATTCCAAATCAGTCTGAAGTCGGCTACAACGACTGCGACATATATTCAAACAGCATCGACGCGTCACCATATCTCTAAAACCTGCAGAACTCAACAAATCTAGATCATAATCAGCGAAATCAAAGATATGACCACATGTACGACACCAAAGTAACCAAGACAGGCCTGGCTATAATCAAACCAAGCCAATCAATTTTTTATTTATTTTGAAGAAGAGTGTATGAATCAACTGCCAACACAGAAGGATCCACAAACCAATAGCCCTTGCAATAACACAACAACTATACCAGCCCTTTCGAGCCCAAAACCATCTGAATCCTCCGACACAAGGAGCTGCCGAAGGACATACCAGACACCAAGGCTTAGGATACGACTGCCAACACGGATTAACCGAACCCTGCACCTACAGCCCACCGCACAGAAACTACAGTAAGCCTTTCACGGTTATTTCTAGCCCACCCTGTTCTACAACACAAACCAAATAACAAATCTGGGTTAAATCATCACCGCCGTTTCTATACGAAACCCAACAAAACGAACAAGATGGATCAGATCGAGGCATATACGCGTTTTGAGGTCGCAAGACCCAAACACGTTTCAAACAAAAAGCAAAAATCACCGGCGAGAGATACAACAATATCATCTTTTCTTTATAATTGTATATGTGGTATTATTTAGAGTTAAATAAATCATGAGGTCCTCTAAATTAGATGTTTAAAGTCTAATTTTTTTTTCAACTGTTAGATCTCAACCACAAACTTAATTTCATTTTTTTTTTAAAAAAAAAAAACTCAATATCATCTTTTCTTTATAACAAATAAGTTCCTTTGGTTATTTTTTTAAATAAAGAATGTGTTTAGAAGGTTAGCCACATAAATATCTAAAGACTAAAAGGAATAAATTATTTAAAAAAAGAACTAACTTGTTAGTTTTCACAATTTCTTTATAACAAATTAGTTCCTTTTGTTATTTTTTTTAATAAAGAATGTGTTTAGAAGGTTAGCCACATAAATATCTAAAGACTAAAAGGAATAAATTATTGAAAAAAAGAACTAACTTGTTAGTTTTCACAAACATTATTTTCTTTTTAAAAAGTTACAGACATTAAAGTTAAAAGACTAAAATATGTATTTGATCTATTATTCATGTTATATTTGAAACCCTTGCTACCAAAAGTATTATTGAAACTCTAGCCCCCTTTTCTCTTTCTCATCTTTCTCTCTTTCTATATGAATTTCTGCTGTTAACACGGTATAAAAGTGTAAAAAATATTATTTTAACCAATGATTTCATTGTTTGGAGGGGGTATGTATTTCTTCTCCGGTCGTTTGTTTCTTTTTAAGTATTTTACTGTTTCCCTAACAAAACAAAAAACATTATTGTGTTTCCTTATTTTTCTTGTGGCCGGCCTGTCGCTGGCTCCGAATCCACTTCATTTAAATAGAAAAAAACAGTATCTTGGTTATTGTACAAACAGACACGTTAATCATATAGAGACCATCCCTAAAAAATAAAAAATCATAGAGACCAATAGCTTACTTCTTGTTATCTTAGCTACGTGTGATAGTGGTCACCGCTTAGGGTATTTGTGATCTGAAAACTAAGTAAGTAAGACGATCACAGGGTCTTACTTGGGTTCTAGACAAATTAAGTAAGACAATTACAGGGTTTTGCTTGGGTTCCCAATCTAAGAAGTGTTGTTTTTAGATTTTTAAATTGTTGTATTTGGATTTCCAAATTCTATTATCTACCGAAATTGTTATTAGGTTGAGTCACGATTAGGTCGCTCTTTTAATGAGGTTTCGTGGCACTGCCCAAAATTGTGCAAGACAGACTATCAACCACGCCGCCTCCAAGATAAAACAAGGTCAGCGACAACTGTTCGATTAACTACTGCACTATAGAAAACCGTTTGAGAATTACACCTCCAATATGATACTAAGACCATTCTTTTAATATTGAAACCACTTTAATATCGTACTGTTACCGCTCTATTATGGTGCTGAGACCACTCAAATATGGTATTACCACCACTATGATACTATGATCACTCAAATATGGTTTTACACCATTCTAACGTCACTTCTTCAAGAGTTTAAGAAGAGTATATTTTAAGATCATTCATTATTTTGAAGGGACATTATACCGAAAAAGGGACTATGATCTTAAATTATTATTTATTCTGAAGGACATAAAAATATCGAAGGGACTATGAACTTAAGACCATTCTTAATTTTGAATGGACATTAAGTCGAAAATGGACTATGGTCTTAAGAACACTCTTAATTCCGAAGGGACAGAAAAAGAGATGAAGAGAAGAAAGACTCGTCAACACAAGTTAAGAAAGGGAGAAGAGAGAAAGAGTTCCCGACAAACTCTTTGGTGTAATTTTGGAACTAGATGAACTCTCCTTTTATAGGGAGAGTTTGTAACTAATTTGGAGAAACTTAAGAACTAAGTAAACTTAAAAATTAAGCAACCCATATATCAGCTCAAGTAAAAAACTAATCGGATCAGTTGGATTCTCTCACTCTTATCACAACAAATATAACCTAAAATCATGGGAAGTGATATCCATGAATAAAGAATAATTATTATTATTTTCATCATTATCATGTATTTAAAATTAAATATCGCTATTTAAACGCTACTAATGTGTGTATTCTATTTTAGGTGGGACTCCCACACTCTATTTTTTCAATTCACATAACACTAAATCAAAGTTTAATAACTTGATGTTTAATTTTCCAACCTTCCAATTTCATTCCATTCTCGCACCAATGTTCCAACAAGAAGGAGGATATTGTCATGTTTGTTAAGAGTAATATTGTGTTTAAGGAAAATGGTGTAACGGTGGGACCTGTATTTCAGACCCGTCGAGAGAAATGAGTATGAAATGTTGGAATTGCAAAGGTGTAGGAAATCGAGTGTGGTTTGAAAATTGAAGTATCTAGTCCGGTATTAAAAACAATTGAAAACCGAAGATTTTGGTTATGTGTTTGGTAGTTTTGATGTTGTCATGCGGTTAATAGTAACGGCAAAAGTGGTGTTCTAATATTTTTTTTTTTTTTTTGGAGAAACTCTTTTATTTGTTCTATTCTCAGTTATTTGTCTAATCATATTAATGCTCGTATCGACGACCAGCATAAAAGCTTATGGCAATTTACTAGTTATTATAGTTTCCCGGAAGAGGGGCAATGTAGAAACTCATGGAATTTTATTCGAAATCTTGCAAGAGATGTCTCGCTGCCTTGGTGTATTAGTGGTGACTTCAATGATATCTTATTTGTGCATGAAAAGCATGGAGGGGATGGAACAAGAAGGGTAGTTAATTAATGGTTTTCGACAAAATGTTTATTTCAGCAGAAAAAATGTGTGACTGTTACTGTTCAGGATATATTTTGGGCTCGTCCAAAATCTATTAAGTTGTTTAACAATTTTTCAATTGTTTTGATCATGGACACCACATATAAAGCAAACAAGTACATAATGTCATTGTTTGAGATAGTTGGGGACACCTCAATCGATATGACATATTCTATTGTTTTTGCTTTTATGATGTTTGAGAAAGAGGATAACCTCACCTGGGTTTTACAAATTTTCTTTCATCTTCTTAATTCAAAGGAAAATATGCCAAAGATAATTTGATGAATGTCGTAGCAACTATTTTCCCTAAAACTACTTGATTACTTTGTCATTTTCATGTTGGTAAAAATGCTAGAGCTAAACACATCACATACTGCACAATCAAACCTATGGTTGTGAAAATGGATGAGAAAGATATGGAAGTCAAGTAGGCGAAGGTTGGTAAGATAGTTAAAAATATATTTAGAGCATGGAAAAATATGGTTGTGTCTCCTTCAAAAGAATCATATGTTGATGTTGTAGAGCAATTATGAGATGGCCGTAAAGAACTCCCGAAGTTCCTTACCTATGTTGAAACTACCATATTGAATATTGTTAAGGAAAAAATACAGATTGTGTCTTGCATCTTGGTTGTAGAACCACCAACAAAGTTGAAGGAGTTCATGGAAAATTGAAGAAATACTTGAGTAATAGCGTGGACATTTGCCTACATCGGGAGGCAATACACGATATGTATTCTTTGGGAGGAGTTGTACTATATTTGAATATAGATACAAAGGTAACATTTTGTAAGCTGAGTTGGAGGGTTATGTTTTTAGAGCTGACTTGAGCTTTATTTTTTAGGAAGCAAAACGCTCAAGGAAACTGACATGAATAAGAAAAAGTGTGGTTGTGTAATAAGGACATCATATGAGTTATCTTGGGCATGTATTAATGCTATGAAGATCCATTACAAGAGGCCTATTTGATTGGATGAGATAACCCTCACTGACAAAGGTTATGTATGGATGAAGAAGAAGGCGAAGATGGTTTTTCTGTCATGGATGAGTGAAATGGTATTCAGGAACATCTCAAAAAATTCTGTTACAAAATGAAACTACACATCAAGGAGGTTATGCGTCAGTTAGCATTTGCAGAGATTACCATGTTGACCCAACCACCAAGAAATGTACAAACCAAACGAGCAAAAAAAAAGAGTGAGATCTACAAAAAAATAGACATCGACTAGTCGAATTCCATCTTTGTGGGAGTGTGCTGATTCACAATTTTCCGATAGTCAATCGTCACCAACAAAGTCATCATTTCCTAAAAGGAAAGATGTTCGTATTGAAATTCCATCACGCTCCCCCGGTTTCAACACATAGTTGGGTTCCAAAGCCTATTCTGATTCCAACGCCTATTGATCATATGCCAAAATTCATGAAACTATTTATTGAAAAATTTGTAGATGTTAAAGGCGATGGAAATTGTGGATTTCGGGCTATGGGTGAGCACATGGGTTTGACTGAAGAAGGCCATCCTATTATTTGCATAGCATTCCTTACAGAGGTGAAAGAACATATGAGTGACTATATGCGAGTATTTAGGAGTGAGGAGCGTTTCAACTATATCTTGAATGATTTGTACCCTCCCCAAAATAGTAGTGGAATGACATTCAAAGTTAAGTGGTTGACATTTTCGGAAATGGGTCACATTGTTGCAACTTGTAACAATAAGGTTGTAGTTGAGTTGACAAATCATAAAATCGGTATTTCTAAGACTTTTTTTTTTCCCAATTAGAGGTACTTCACCACCTAACTCAAATACCCACATCATGTGTCTTGCCTTAATCCGAAAAATTTTTGTGTTTGTTTTTTTTTTTTTTTTTTAAGATGGTTGTTCAATACCACTCCATCGTCAAAGGAGTGGAAGCTACACAATAGGGATGAGGCTGAGACATGGGAATATGCTTTTTTGGATAGACAAACTTGGTTACGAGACCTCATGGGTATTGAAAAATGAGAGAAACCACCGAAAAAAGAATCAAATGAATTCAATCCAATTTTGTGTGATATTTCTCATAAAGTGAAAGAATAATTTGAAGTTATCGAAGAAGATGAAGATGATTCAATTTCACTAGATATCATATGACACTTTTTTTCGGTGTTCATCCTTTTTTTGGTCGATAATACACCAACATATTTTTTGTGGTCGATAATGTAACATCATTTTTTTGTGGCCAATATATAACTAATTTTATATAAATTATATAAATATATAACTTTTATTTGGTGGACAAAACGCCGACAATTTATATGGTTATTATTACATTTTAATTTATATAAATATACATAATTGTTTGATCAACAATTTACTTTAACTTTCATTTGGTTTTATTTTGATATTAGTTATTCTATCTACACCTGTCAAGTGAAACATGCATAAAGATGGAAAAGTTGAAACTCGTGTCTGATAGTCCGTTTTCAAGTTGAACGGTTTAAGTTTTTTTTCACCACCACCGACAAATTAGATGAGTTGAAGACACAATTTAACAAATACTTTGTCCATCTTGGTGAAAATCAAACTACATGTCATGTATTTGTGCAGGTACCATACGTAGATATGGAGGCAGATAAAGATGAAGATCTCTTTAAAACTGTTTATTATCCTCAGGTTATTCATAATGTTGACAATGTAGCATCCATGTCTAGTCGATGGTTGAAAATAATAAGCTACATCTTTGTGTTCGTTCAAACTGCGATTGCCCAAATTGTCATTAGAGATTTGATGTCATTTTCTGATGTTTTAAGTTGTTTTATGTATTGTTGTGTAATATGTTGTCAAAAACTTGTAATGTTGAACTTTTGTTGAATTTCAATCATCCGCGTATTGTTAATATAATGTCTAATTGGTGATGAGTTAATGAATTAAGAATGATTATATAATGGTGTTTATGTTCGAGTATTGTTGGCGAATTGGTTGTGCTCCTTATTGAATTGTGTTTATGAATTACAAGTGTTGAAACATGCCGATTTGCGCCCTGGTTGACATTAGAAGTGTTGTTGTTGGATATCAAAGCGCAACGACAATATACTGCTGCTGATACAATGATAGTTAGCTGCAGTATGCTTTCCATCAAAAATTAATTGTCGTTGGCGATAGTAACACAATTTTGAGGTATAGGAGAACAATTCTTGAAGTTTAAAGAGAAATTACCTAGATCAAAATGTTTTTTTTTTTCAAATAAAAAAGGGATTTTGCTAACTAATGTCCTAAAGACATTTATTAAGAAATCCATTAATAAAAAATTTGTTTCAAAAATATAATTTTTTTATATTTTAATAGCAAAGATAAACATAAAGGCTAAAACAAGTCACAAGTATAAGGTATACTTAAATTCAACAATGGAGAGAAAACAAACAAAGTAACTATAGGCACATGAAGGAATTTTTTTTGTTGATAAATACACAATGAATACATCACACTCAAAGCCAAATCTCCCAAGCTATCATGACCACTAACTAACCAACTCAACACCAGCGAGCTCCTGTCACAACATGAAAAATAAATAAATAAATGGTATCTAAATGTAGGGCGACCGAAAGCAGACAACCAACCAATCAAAGATTGTCTCACTCGCCACCATCACAGAATAAAGGAAAATCTTGTATGAACACAATCAAAAATCAATATCATTTAGACATTCTCACATTAAATGAGCAAAATTTCAGAAAAATTATTTAATCACATCAATTAGTATTATTCAATTTTATTCTCTTTTATTTTTCATTTTTGGTTTTGTGTGTGCCTAAATATATTTATTTAGGCTTGTATCCAAGTAAGCATACCTCACACATAATATATGTTCCAACATAGGACTTGTTCCACCTTACACTAATAAATACATGAATTACCATGATTCTTCGCCAAAAACAACTTATTTGGTCATGCTCACATATGCTCTCTAGAGGTTATCTTCACAAAGAAGATCTGATCACTGCAGAACATCCGAATGTACCACACAAGAACCCCCTAGACCTTTACCCAACTCCTAACCCCTGAAAACTATGGAAAAGACCAACCAAACCATTATTTAAAGATAAAATTTACAGGGACTAAAAACAAAAAATGATATATTTATAGAGACCAAAAACTAATTCAACCCAAAAAATATTTATATATATTTTTTATTTTTTGCAAACAAGGACACATTTCATAGTCTTTAAAATAAGGGTACATTTCATAATATTAAATGTAAAGATCTGGAGAAGGATAAACTTACAACAAAAATAAGAAAAATTATTTCCAGCATTGCCTTGAATTTTTGTCATAAATTTTTTATTTTGATCTACTTCATGACAGTAACTCTCGATATGACACAATCAAAAGATCTTTCAATGCTTAAGTATAAATAATCAAAAGATCTTTCAATGCTTAAGTATAAATGAAACATAAAATACAGGATAAAAATAATAATAGTCAGTCAAGAGAAAAATATAGGAAAACAATGATCATAACAAAATCAATTCTTACATATGTATTGAACACACTTTCATTTGCTAACGATATATTATATTATAAAATATTTAAATTAAACAATTACCCTTGACCAAGAAAAATCAAATAATTACCCATTTTTATTCTTTTTTGAAAAGGACCCATTTTTATTCTTACTAGCGAATAGACGGACACTAACATGTTCTTCTATCTATCCATTTTTATATTGTGTTTAACTAGATACAAAAAGAGATATCGATTTTGATATATACTATTATAAATATTAAACTAATCAACCGAAATTGGTATCGGAGAAAATCAAAACTCTAAAGAGGAGCACATTCCAATGATCCAAGCCAACACCACCGAACCAACCCAAGGGTTAAAAAAAATCTGGTTGATAAAAATAACGAATTTTTTATGGTTTCAAATTTTTCCTATTTTAATTGAGTAGTTCCTATTATAATAAAATTTAATATTTTTTAATTAACAATTTAAATGAAGGGTAAATGTGGAATGGTAAAAAATTCAACCCAAAAAACTGTATTCCTTTTATATGTATTGTTATAGATGAGTTTACAAATTTACAAATGCTTTTTTTTTTTTAAGAAAAATTTACAAATACTAATACATTCTTTTTGTGTAAATAAATTTGATATGCATTCTTAAATGTCTCATTGAAACTTTTTTAAAATTAAACTTGCGAAAGAGGCGAGGTCATATAATATGCTAAAACTGTAAATTCAAAGTTCACATTCACCGATTGATTGATCAAGCATAAGATTATTAGCATAGGTAAACCATGTAGGTTTATCAATCCTTTATCTATTCTATCAAGATCAAGAGACCAAATAATCTAATGTAGCAAGATGCATCACTCAACAGGTCTTTCATTACTTTCAAGCATCTCAACCACCTGGCTCATATTAGGCCTAAGATCCCTATCTTCCTCTACACATTCCAAAGCAACTCTAGCCAAAATTTCCATCTTACTTAAATCACAATTATTCAACATTGCAGGATCCATAATTTCTTCCACCCAACATGCACTCCTCTTTTTCTCTCTTACCCAAGTTACCAACCTTCCATTATATGCCACTTCTCCATCAACTCCTTCTACATTCATCATTGTTGATCTTTTTCCAGTTATCATCTCCAACAAAACAATCCCATAACTATAAACATCCACTTTTGATGTTATTGGTAAATTGAAAACCCATTCAGGAGCCATATATCCTCTTGTTCCTCTAATCATTGAGAATTTTGAATGATTATTGAGATTGTTTCTATTTCTCAGCTTAGACAATCCAAAGTCTGCTAACTTGGGTTGATAGTTAGAATCAAGAAGTATATTTTGAGGCTTTATATCACAATGCAAAATCCACTCTAAACATTCTTCATGTAGATAAGCTAGAACTCTAGATGTTCCTAAAGCAATATCATACCTTTTACTCCAATCAAGCATGTTAGTTTTAGATGAAAGATTTTCAGCCAAAGAACCATTCTCCATGTACTCATATACCAAAAGTCTATGCTTACCTTCAGCACAATATCCCCACATTTCAATCAAGTTCATGTGGTTAAGCCTTCCAATGATGCTTACTTCAGCAAGAAACTCTCCTTCTCCTTGTTTAGCTTCATTCAATCTCTTTATTGCTGCTTGTCTTTGATCTGGTAGGGTACCTATGTATACAACCCCTCCTCCACCTCTTCCAATCTCATTACTGAAATTCTTGGTTGCCACCTTCAACTCTGAGTAACTATATCTTCTAAATCCCAATAATGTATGATGATAGCTATTTTGATCTGAAGTAGCTTTTTTCTTGGTCTTGAATAAAAAAACAAAAACCAAGAAATAGCAAACTAATTCAAAACAACCAACTGCAATTGAAAGCCAGAGGAAAAACTTCACCATATGGTTTGTTGGTTTTTTGGCATAGTCTTTGTGTAGTTGCACCAAACAAACATGGTCTTCTACACTCATAGACTCTTCTTTAGTGAAGTTATTACCTTTTGGAAGTCTCAAGTAAATTGTTCCTATAAAACTCGGTGAATGCATCCCATTTAACAATTGTAGCTTTCTAAAGCATTTGAAGGTCCCTTTGTCCCCTTCAAATGTGTATTGAAATCCTTTACAGTTACAATCTTGTAAACATAAACTCTCGCAATTTTTGTAGGTAATATTTTCAACAAAATTAATGTCATAACCATAAAAATCGAAACCTGGTAATTTTAGAAAGGTAGAATGATTTCTATTGCAAGTAAAATCGAATATAGGTTCACAACCATAAGACCAATCATTATGGTTCTTTACTTTATATCCTGGCAAACAAGAGCACTTCTTACCCTTTTTTGGATGATAGCTACAAGTGCTATTTTCACCACAAATTCCATGAATGGTGCAAGTATCATATATCACTTGCCATGAAACATACCAATTTTCGGACAAGTTTTTTCGACTGTAAACACGAATATTACCATCAGAATCCATGGTTAATCTTCTTTGCATAACCATACCATAATCGTATGTGGAAAAAATGTAATTATCAGATGAAATAAACTTTCCAAGAGAATCCATCAAAGCAATTCTACTACTATTATAATTAAACCTTCCAACTTCCCAGATTGACAAATAAGGTGGTGGCCAGTATGTGCTTGAAACATTAGGACCATCATATTTGAGACGAATAATATTGTTATCATCAAAAAACAACTTATAGAAGCCAGAAGAATGATTACCCTTACTTCTTGAAGAAACAAGTTTTGTGTATCTAGTGAGAGGTTGATTAGGAAGGAGAGTGTTTGTTGGAAAATCATAGCTTTGCCACAAGATGGTAGTGCCTTGAAGCTCACGTAACACAAGATTACCATCTTCTTTGAGATACAACTCCAGTGGAGTGTTTGATTGTGTGTTTGAAGACCAAATGTTGTTTTGACCGGCATCAAGCAAAATGATATTACCTGTGTTTAAGACGGAAAGCTTTGAGAGCTTACCTGTTTGAAATTAGGAGGAGACAATGTGAACATTAGATGAGATAAATTATGGAAAATGTTACATAGACACTATTTATTTCCATACACCCTTGTGTACCCTATACACTAGGAAGAGAAAAGAGGAGATGAAAGAGAAAATGTGTTTGTGTAGGGTCCACGTGACCACGTGTCAGATTTTTGTGTGGGTGTCAAGGGGTGTATTGCCACCTAAGGTGGTCTATGTATCATAACTCTAAAATTAGATAGCTAGAATCATAGTATTGTTTGTTATTGATAGACACAATATCAAGATTGTAGTATTAGGCCATACCATAGTCACATAATTTTGAAGTATGCCTGCCCAATTTTGGATATGTAGGGCAGGGGTATACTTTGTTGGTATGATTGAGTTTCATGTGCTACAATTCTAATTTCTTTAGAATTTCAAATTACTCCATCCAAATACACTATTAGTATTTTTTTTATAATCCATGGTAATTCAGATCTTTAACTACTTCCTATTAAAAAACAAAGATCTTTAACTATTAATAGATGTCTCAAGATATCCGTACGGCTTAGACCCTTTAAATCCTCTATGAGACTAATTAATCATTAAGTTGACAAGACAACAGAAACATCCTTTTTTCTTATTAGGACTAAGCGACGCTAGGCATCGAACCCGGAATCTTTTCCAAAGAAAGAGTCATGTTGCCAACTCTCCCAACACCATCTTTGTCACTATAAACAAATTATACTAACCAACTGTAGAATACTATAAAATTTGCATAAATTTTAACATTACCATTTACAGGGTTGTCACGGTTTGCAATCCAAACAATAGTGGCGGGGCTGTGAGGTTGAGGCTGCAGTTCAGTAAACCATATTCCAAAGAAAAAAGCATTTTCACCAACTTGAAAGAAGCCAGCTGAGAACGTTCCATTTGAAGAGACAATTACATCTTCTGCATACTTCTCTACTGAAAGAGAGGAGCCTTTGTTCAATGATGATAAAGAAGATGAACATTGGAAGGGAAATAGCAAGCAGGCTAGGAAAAAATATGAAATTGTGAAAGCCATGTTAATTAATTGTTTGTTGTTGCAATTGCAATGTAATTAGCTATAGAGCATAGAATACATATATATAATGAATATATACGTGATGTCCAAGTGTGAATTCGTTTTTTGATTGAACAAGCATGTATTTTTTATTTGAGTAAAAATGTCTAGTGTGTATGTATATTTAAAAAAAAAAAAGAAACGTTCCAAGCTAGGGCCACACGTTGCTTCCTGTAAAATGTCATATGGGTTGGTCCTCTAAGGTCTTTGTGGTGGGAACTTGTGGAAATCTTGCACTAAGGATAAGGACTATCGGGTCGTCCCTAAGGTCTTTGTGGTGGGTTGCTGTGGAAACCTTGCCCTAAGGACTACGGGGTCGTCCCTAAAGGAGTATTATACAACACACGGGTCACTTGTATAACAATAATAAAAATCAAAATTTTAATAACAAATAATGTCATTTAGTTTGATTTTTATGTATAATTTTAAAATGCGTGTAACTTAAGAAAGATAAAAAAATATACCTTTCATTTTATGACTTACACTTATTTAAAAAAAATGCTATTTAATTTAATTTGGGTTTTAAAGAACAAAAAAGTATACTTATGTTACTAATGATTTAGTTACCTAATTAAAAAATTCAACATCATTTTATTTTATTTCTTTTTCATTTTTATTACTTGTATGAAAAAAAAGATACGTGGTTAAATTAAGAAAATGTCTATTTTTTACTTTAATGATATATTGTCATTTATTATTGAATAACGCTAGCAACACACTTATTTTTTTTATATTTTAAAATTCATATAGTTAGCGCCAATATTTTTTTTAACAAGTAGATACCACCAAAATTAAATGGAAACCACATTATTAGGTGGAACAACATGAATTTTAACTAATAAAATATAGTATTTTAAAAGTGTATGTTAAAGAGTGTATTGATAACACTTCTCTTTTTCTTTTTAAATCAATTACTATAATATTTTTTATTGATCAATATATACTCTACTTTTCTTATGCATATATAGAAAGTTCGTTTGAAAGATCTGTATACATAGAAAGTTAAAAATTGCTATTAAATGATTGTTTTCTTATCTCTCTTATTTTTTTTTTTGATACAAGTAATAAAAATGAAAAATAAATAAAATAAAATGATGTTGAATTTTTTAATTAGGAAGAGTCCGTTTGTTTAAAATAAGACTAATCCAAACGGTCCAATATCTATAACATTTCATTATTTGGGCGTTAATTATATTTTTTTTAAGTAAAAGTGTTAATTATATTTTATGGGTTCTATTAAACATTGCAAAAACTATTTCAAAATTATTTTCCCTCATCGATTGACATAAATTTTTCTATAAATTTTCCTTCATCAACAACTAGCCGTTTTGTTTTATCAACCTCACATGTGGTAAGCAAACATTTGTCATTCCCCTCAAAAAACATTTGCCAATATTACGCAAAAAAAACATTTGTCATCAGTTGCCTCATTGGGAATTTCTTAACCTTTTGCCAAAACTCACTTAGTGTGTGAGATATCACGTTTTAGTGTGATTAATTCTTTGTTCACCAATTTTGACTTTTAATCAATACTACTAACCTGTGTGTGCTGGAAAGCCTTTCACAAGGTCCATATCATTAAATATACTAAACAACAAATAGAAAGGAATTTCCATCGCGAAAGACCAACCAATTTCAGATGTGGAGAACGGATACATGCAAACAATGACAGAGCCAAAATTATTATCAATTATAAGGAAAAAAAATTTGCGACACATTTATAGAAGTTTACATAAAAAATTGCAAGCAAATAATCAAAAATCTAAAAAAATTGCCCAATTTATTGGGGTTTATATAAGAAATTCAGAGGAATTTACATAAGAAATTGCAAAAAAATTGGGCCGGAGCCCAGGCAAGCATCCGGACTCACTAGACCTTAGAACCGCCACAGCATGCAAACAATCAAACGTTCGAGACAATATATATTTAAAGTGGGTGGTAAGTTGGAAATCTTCATAGTACAAAGATTAAGGTGTTAGGACCTAACCATTAGGATACTGATGTTATATAATATTGGTCAATGAATGTGTGCCATAGAGGAAAATCTAAAGAGGAAAGAGAAAAGATATGCATGTGAAGTGATATATGGTACACCTTCATTAAGCAATGTTATATAACATTGATATCCCAATGGTACACAAGTGGTGTTCAAAATTGTACCTTAAAGAGATGCCTCTTTAAACTATTGTAGATGGATCATGAAGTGCTCTATAAGAGACAATCCTGGACCACTCTTCTAGAATGCCTATTGGGCGAGTCCATATGATGGTCCTCCTATAGTGAATTAGGGTCAATGGCGGAGCCAGGTTAGGACCCACAAAATTAAATATTTTGATTGAAAAAATTATAAAAATACTCATGCCTTTTAATACAAAATTTACATTGTAATCCACCTTTTTCTCCATCTTAGAACAAATTGCCACCATCACACTTTTAAGTTATTCAAAATACGGAGAGAATTATTAAAATTTTAAGCTAGGTAGTATATTTTTTTTATGATCAACTTCGCGTTCTTTGATTATTAAAACATAAATATTATTTTTATAAATATAATTTATTTTGGTGGTCCACCCAAGTTTTTTATTTTCTTTTTCTAGTGCTTAGGGTGACCCGGTCCGTTGTTCTTTGACACAAACCTTTCTTCTCTAACAGAAACATATCTGCTATGTGCACTTGCGTCAGGACTGGGTTAGGTTAAGAGCAAAAACTCACAAAGCTTTCTGCTATATTTTTACATATTTTTTCTAATAATATTGTCTTGATGTTTTGATGCAGTCAACCATGTTCCTCCTCCAGCTAATGGTGGCGATATGCTTTAATGCTTAGTGGCATTGGTTCAACCATTGCTCAAGGTATGTCAAGCAAAACAAATGTTGCTTTTGCCATAGGATCTATCTAATGGTTATCATATTTGTGTGTCTTAGTTCATGTGTTTCTTGTCGATAAAGTAATGAAGTATAAACCACATTGAAATATTGACATTAAACAATTGGGAAATGCTTCATATAGCGAATTTTTTCTTCCCGAATCCTTCCCGACAGTAGCTGGGCAATTTTAATTGGAGTTTGTTTCTCAACTTCCGTTTTTTCCTCCTTGTTTTCCGCCAAACAGCTGCATGTGATTGGTCAGTTTTTACTCGGGATGCTTTCGCTGTGTATTTTGTCACACTAAATAGCATCGCTCTAAACAATTTGGTGAATTATGAATTTATGATACAGAAACCTATGCTGGTTATGATGTAGGAATCTGTGCTATCAAGTAACTAGTACTGTAAAATGGGGTCTATTGACAATTCTGGAACTGATATATATATATATATATATATATCTATGTGTCTTAATTATCCAGGAAAATTGGACAATTGACGTGTACTTTGTTGAACTTTTAATTTTCTTTCATAGTCCCACTTTTATTATTTTGCAAATGTATCTTATAGATTTTTTATTTTGATGGAAAAGTATATTATAGATTTGAACATTTGTTTGAATCTTATTATGCATCAATGCATGTGTTGCATCCTCTCTAAGTTGAAATTATTTGTTCTGAAAATATCAAATTTTGATCTTTTAAAGATTTATTTATTTATTTTTTGTGGTTTTTGTGGCGGTTCCATACCATGTGAACTTGACAATTCATAAAAGTTTAATTATTTCTTATTTATCACCAAGGAAACATGTTCTGCATAAGAATTATTTATAAAAAAAAATTGTATAAGTAAAACTATAAGGATGCAACGGATGAAAGCAACGATTTTTTTTTTTTTTGGCCTAACTTAATTTACAAAAATGTCAAATTGCATTTCGACCCAACATTAATTGTATTTCTTAGTATATGTGAAATTTTTAGAATGACATATAATTTGGAACCGAGATAGTATATGAAAAGTATATTATAAATATCTTTGTGTAACATAGAAATATCTTATAAGTATCCGATAAAACATTTTTTCAAAATTAAAAAAAAAATAGTTTAAATACTTCGTAGGTAAGATTGGTAAATGATACATATACCTCTCTATGTTTGAACTTTGAAGTATTCAAGCTTTATAACTTCCTGATTTTCTTTGTTGACTGCTTGAAGTACAGTACATTTTAGATGTTCAATTATCGATTTTGTGTTCTTAGTCCGCACATGACATCTAAACCCAATCTTCATTGGTCAATAATTTGGAGTTTAAGTATTTTATTTGAAGAACCATTTTAAGACAATAGTTAAAAATATTCAAGGCAATGTGAGTATTGATATGGAAAGCAAATCAAGCGAAAAATATTGACCAAACTAAAATGATTTTGTATAAAAGGTTGTCTCAATATATCATTTCTTTTAAAGTTTATATTATGAGATGAGATTTGAGTGCCTTTAAAATTATTCTCTCGAATATTAAGTAAGGAGAATTATTTGAGTGGAAACAACCTGGGCACATCACATCCTTTTGTTAGTTGAATACACTACTACTATTTGAACTACCAAATATATGACTCAGATTTGGTCCACAGTCAACTTTATTGATCAATTGTAATAATCACAATTATTGATGAAGTTAAGATAATGATAAAAATTTGACAGAAGGATGCCAAGCGTAAAGCCAAAGACTTAAGTTATGAAGCAGAGCATCTTAGTTGACTCTTTATGCATGCCCCATTATTCTAAAGAAACAATTGTTTATTGTTGTTGATAAACCAAACCCTTTTTATATTTTACATGTTAACCATGTACGATGTCACGAGAATATTAAGATTAAATTTTTTCGATTAACTTAATACCTTTGAGTGGGATTTACTATAGCATTGAGTAGCACAATGCTTACATAGTATTTTCTTATTTATTTGAGAATTAATTATTACTTGTACTTTGTGACTTGGATTTGGTTAAACATATATGTCCTAATGAATTTGATATTGTTTAGTCATAAGTGTGGTACGTGAATTGGGATGGCTGAGGAAAAGGACAGTCAGCCTTTGAACTTTTCGAGAACTCAATTCCATTTATCCAACTTTTTTGTTGATCAAAATACTCCCTCCGATTATTATTATAAATAAAAAAATATTTTTTTAAATTTATTGAATAATTAATGCATTTAATCTTCTGTTAAAAAAACCTAATGTATCTAGTCTATATATTAACCACATATTTTAGTTATTATTCAATGAATCTAAAAAAATGATTTTTTTGCTTATAATAGTAATCAGAAAGAGTATTTGTTAGCACACTCATTAGCATTTGCGATGCTTGCTCTTCCATACCAAACAAAACCCTCCTCCAAACAAGGTCCCAATACCAAAGACCTGCTTCTCAATATGTCCCATTTCACTCACTTTGCAATTCTTTTAATGAGATGAAGAGAATAGTCTAGGTAAGGTTTTTATTTGAAGTAGAGGATGATTTATTTCGTAGGTGTAGTTTATGAGGAGGGTGTGATATTTGATTTTTAAGTGGATCCAAAGCTAATGTAATTTTATCCATGAATGCAGTCTCTCTCCTAGAACACTTTTCATCCTCATCTTGATCGAAAAAACTTCGGAAAGGGTTAATCCTTATTTGACATACTATAGTTTAATTCCTTCCTTCCTCCTTAAAAAAAAACTATAGTTTGAAATTTTTTGGAGGCACAAAATGAGATTATCTTTTCCTCGAAGAATCCAGAGGTTGGAGAGATTGTGGAAGCCATCAAATACTCTTTCTTGAAGGTGGTGTTTTGCTATGAAAAATGGAGGCTTGTCCGTATTTTGAATGGTTCCCGAACTCCCTCCTTTGACCTAAATATTGATTATGGGTCGTTTTTTCGCGGATCAAGTATCCCTTGTATTTTTTTTTATATTAATGGGTTAAGCATTCTTTATACTTCTTTTCTATTTCTAATAACTTAAAAAAAATTAAGTTAAAAAAAAGTCACAACTCTTGATCCGCAAATTGCCAAATGAAAAGTATTTAACAGTTGAAATTTGAACAATTTCATAGTTTTTAATTGGTGCATAATTTCTACCCAAAAAAAAAACTAGGTAGGTGATATTAGACTCTTTGATAATATTTTTTATTAGTATTGATAATATTCACTTGAAAAATCAGACATACAAGTAAAGGATTTTAAATTCGAATTCTGATCACGATGTCTAGCTTAATGATTCTAACATTTGTTAATTGAACTATTACTTATGGACGGTTGCGCGATAACATTTCACTCAATACATTTTTTCAATCATTAAATTTTTTAGTGATAACTAACGATCCAACCCAACGTTTAAGTGAGCAAACTCTACACACCTTTTATAAAGGGTTGCAGTTAGACAAAAGATCATACAAAAATATTATTACACCAAAAAATTCCAAAAGGCTTATGGCTACACTTAGCCGTGGAATGCAACAACTAAACCAAAGACAACTAGATACACCATGATAGCTTGGTCTCATCTATTAAAGGGAAGGCAAAAAGCTCTTAATACCTAACACTCTAACACCGGATGCAGCCATTTACGAAAGATAAAATAAAAGATTCAACGCCTATTCCACAATCTATAATTCACCATCCTTCAAATCATGATACTTAAGCACTGAAGACATCACCCATAGTATGACAAATCAACACAAGCAAACAAGAATCATATGATACAATACACTATATGCATAATTCACCAACACCAAAAAATTTTCTAAATAACTTTTGTTTTAAAAATAAGCTTGGCCATACGTAACTTAAGAATAGTGGGTTGGTTGCGGTGATGAAACAAGTAACAACCCTATGACACTAATGAGTTTAAATTTGTTTCATTTATCTTATTTTATTTATTGTCTATTTATATGAGTTGGACTTAAAAGTTGAATCAAAACACACCTCAAAGTTGAGTAGATGACTAAACCACGACTTTGTCAGTCTAACAACGGAAGTTGAATTCATGACTTTATCCATCGAGTCAACATTTACAAATAGTACAATATTAATTTGATACTGTGGCCCCCTGTGGGTAAGCTGCAACTTTGAGGAGGAAATGCTGTGTCATTGAGAGACATGAATCTGAATATTTTATAATTTCCATTAAAATACTCTCTACCTTCCTCTTTTCTCGTGTTATTATGCAGAATCACAGATCCAATAAAACAACCAAGCCGACACTTACTATCACCACCCTTTTTTACACCTTTTTCACCTCTCTCTGTTCTCACCAACAACACACTCTCACTCAGTCATTTTCTCTTGACTCATACTCTTCACTAACACTTTCCCATCTTTTCACTTCTTTCCCTTTTCCCTTTCTCTCACCAAACACACACTCTCTCTGTTGTTGCTAAGTTCTCTTCACACAGCGAGTGTCAGATCAAACCAAACATCATTTACATTTTCATCTCAACTCACTCTTGATGTTTTAACACTTTCTTCATAACATTTTAACAAGTTTCTTACTTCAACATGCACAACCTCAATCTCATATTTCATTAAAGGTGAGAACATTCCATTTTCTTTTTAATTTTCCTTTCCTACGTAAAAGACATTGCATAGTTTATGTTAGTACTAAACTTTTAATGGAAAAAAAAGTTGAAGTAAAACTTTTTTTCTTGTTATTTTCGGCTGTATTTGAAGTAATTGTTGGTTTTTTATTTTGTCTTGTTGTGTTTTAGTGTTAGATTTTTATACAAATGTGAACCACTATTGTTTTTGATGTTTTATGAAATGGGAAATTGCTATTTTTAATTTAATTTTTTGAAATATAAAGTTTTTGTTAGTCTTTTTTTTTTGTTATAAATGTTTTCTTGTTAGACTAGGTTGATTATTTGTTTTTTTGAGGTTAATAATTTTCTAATGTTTATTATTATAGTTACATCCTTGTTAGCATTATGGATCAAAAATCGTGGCCTTGGAGGAAAAAGTCATCAGAAAAGACAATTTTAACTCCTGAAAACTCCAATCTCACTTCAAAAGAAAATGGAGAGGTAATAAGCTTGTTGTTTTTTTGCATCAATTTATTTATATTCTGAATTTATTTTGCAATTTTTGTGGAATCTTGGAAGTTTATATAATTTGTTTTTGGGAAATGCTAACTAGTGCCCTAATATATAAGGGCATTGGTTAGGAAGATTAATATAGAAATTATGCATTGGAAATTGGCGAAAAGTGGAATGTTTAACTTTATGAAAGTAAAAAAGTTGTTTTTAATGAAATTTTTTTATTTTTGACATCCTTAACCATAGCCCTTAGGGCACTGGTTAGCAAAACCCTTTATTTTATATGTTAACCCTCCTGTTCTCATGGTAATCTAGAGGTTGGCCAGGTTGGCCGGAAGGTAAGTAAAATCTGTAAAAAAATGGTTCCACCGAGAAATTGAATTTGGATTCTCCCAAACAATTCATATTAACCACACCGAGCACAATCACTTTGTTTTGTTTGTAAGTTTATATGATTATTTCATATGATCACATTGGATGCTTGTAACCTTTCTTTATCTTCATTTATTTATCCTACCTATTTTAGAGATACATCATCACTTATTAATGTCTCATACTTAACAACTAAGTGTGACTTTATAGAACTAAGAAGATTCTTTCCTTTTTATTTTACTTGATTTTTTTTCTCAGGTCCTTTGTGCTGAATTAACAGATTGTAAAATGCACGAAATAATTTTTGCTGTACTACTTGTGATAAAAATAATTGGTATGTTGTTTGGTTTGATTTTCTGTGTTTTAGGTACACGCACTTGTTGCTGATAAAGAAGAATTGGAGAAAGACTTCAAAGAATTAGAAAATAAGCTTGCTTCGGCACTTTCTGAGTGTAATTCTAAAGATGAGCTGGTAAAGAAACAAACTAAAATTGCGCAAGAAGCAGTGGCAGGTAACATTCGTGCATGTCTCTGTTGTGTTCGTTTATTCTTCGCCTTGTAACCTTGGACATGAAAATAAGTAAATAACCACTTATGACTCAGTATTTTTAGAGTACTTTTAACGGTCTGTGTTAAAATCTTGCTTTGAAGGTTTGGAAAAAGCAAAAGTTGAAGTTTTGTCGGTGAAGCAAGGTCTGGATGAAGCTTTGCGGGACAGATTGGTTTATGAAGAAAGAGTAGCCCATTTGGATGGAGCTCTGAAGGAATGTATGCAGCAGTTACGATTTGTTCGAGAAGAACAAGGGCAAAGGATTCATGATGCTGTGATGAAGGCTTCAAAAGAATTTGAAAAAGAGTGCATGGTTTGGGAGGATCAGTTATCCGTGACAAGTAAAAGGCTGGCAAAAGTTGAGAATGAAAATTCTCATCTTAATACATCCATTTTTGCAAGAGAAAAATTGATTGAGGATCTCAAAAGACAATTAACTCAAGCTGAGGCAGATCATAGTGCACTGATGACTAGATTAGAGTCCATTGAGAAAGATAATGCTTCTCTGACATATGAGGTCCGAGTGCTTGAAAAGGAGTTGGAGATCCGAAATGAAGAGAGAGAATTTGGTCGTCGAACAGCTGATGTTTCTCACAAACATCACTTAGAGAATGTTAAAAAAATTGCCAAGTTAGAATCAGAGTGTCAGAGATTGCGCCTTCTGGTTCAGAAACGGTTACCAGGTCCTGGTTCCCTTGCAAAAATGAAAAATGAAGTTGAAATGTTAGGACGAGATACCCTTGAAATAAGAAGGAACAAGTTGAACTCAACTAGTTCAATGGTTGAATCTTCACTTGACAGTTCTCCTGGGACTCCTAATAGAAGAATCAATACTTTGACAGAGCAGCTGTATGCTGTCGAAGAAGAAAACAAAGTGTTAAAAGATTCCTTAAGTAGGAAAATGAATGAGCTCCAATTCTCAAGAGTAATGCTTTCTCGCACAGCTTCAAAACTTTTGCAACTCGAGTCGCATAATGAAGAATCATCTAAAGGTCAAGTTGCTGTGGAGCAGCTTAGAAGTAACCTTTGCGAGTTCTCTTTGGCATCAATGTCTGATATTGGCAGTGATGACAAGGTTAGCTGTGCTGACTCCTCGGCTTCTGCATTAAATTCAGAATCGGAGCACGTCAAAAGTGGAAAACAAAAGGAATCATGGTCCTGTAGAAGCATTGGAGCTTCAGACATAAATCTCATGGATGACTTTGTTGAAATGGAAAAGTTAGCAGTGGTCTCTGTTGAAAAAGACCCTGAAATCTCTGGTGCTTCTTTGAAAGAAGTTGATAAGACCAATGACTTCTCAGAAACTAGGAAAAATGAGACTACCCCTGATCACATTTCGGACTTCTCAACATCAAATAAAAAAATATCTGCCCTTGATGAACTAAAGGATAACATTCCCAGTTGGCTTCAGGATGTAGTAAAAATGATCCTGGAACAAAACCATGTCACTCACAAAAATCCTGATGAAATACTCGAGAATATTAGAGTAGCTTTGAGGAATCTGAATAATCTAGATCTGTGCGTCTTTGGTTCAGACAAAGTCTCTGGTCATATTGAAGGATCTGATCCTGCAAATAATTCTTTGGTGGTAGTTCCATCCAGTGATGTAAATATTACTGACCTCTCGCCAATAAAGAGAACCAAACAGCAAGCTCATGAAGACCTGAGTAAGTCAATAGGAAAGATAATTGAGCTTATTGAAAGAATTAACTTACCTGCTGTGGATTGTGATAATTCAGATCGCTTGTGCACAAGTGATGAGACTGTACCCTCAGTAAATAATTCAGGAACGTCAACGGGCTACATGGTCCGTGTTTTCCAATGGAAAATATCTGAACTCAGCAACGTTTTACAGCAATTTTTACATGTGTGTTATGATTTACTGAACGGCAAGGTTGATCATGAAAAATTTGCTGAAGAACTAACAACAGCCTTGGATTGGATAATGAATCACTGCTTTTCACTTCAGGATGTTTCTTGTATGAAGGATGCCATCAAGAAACAATTTGATTGGGATGAGACACGAAGCGAAAGTGAAGCAGAGTTTGGGATGATAGGTCATTTTGTAGGGGAGGATAAGTTGCATCATCCCACAGAACAGTTTCCATGTTTTCCTCAAGTAACTACTTCAAATGGTCATGATCTTCAGAGTCAGAGTCGAGAGATGTCTTCTGACGAGGCAGAAGAAATTAAAAACATTAAAGGAAAATTGATCAATGCTGAATCTCAAAAGGAAACATTGGAAGGGCAGCTTCAATCAGCTACTGATAGGATTGACTCCTTAATGGATCAACTTCGGGAATCAGAGAAAACTATTGACAGCTCAAGACTAGAGTTACAATCCTTAAAAGAATCTTATGTAATACTTGAGGATCAAATAAAAAATCACACAGTTATGAAATCAGATCTTGATGCACAGCCTAAAGGGGCCGAGTTAAAAGAGGTCGGTCTCAAGGTTTTGGAATTAGAAGTGGAACTAGAGAACAAGAACCACAGTTGTGATGAATTAGAGACCAGATGTCTGGAATTGCAACTCCAGCTTGAAAGGTAAGACCTATCTTCAAATATTTGTTTCAATGCTATTTCCTTTTAATATTTAACTTTTAATTTCTAATTGAGGATTTATTGCATATCCAATTAATGTTCTCAGCATGTCAAAGGAGGGCTCAAACCATGATATTAACCAGAAAGACAAGCCATTGCGAACTGTAAGTTTATCTCATCTCATTCTATTCCTTTTTCTCGATGACTCATAGTAAGATTACTAGTTAAACTCTGAAATATTTAATCAAGATGATGCATGATTCTTCCCTATACAAAAGTTATGTCTCGATAGCATTCAGTATTCTATGTTTTCTAAATTACAAATTAGGGATCCCAATTTGGAGTATGGTAAGCATTGGACGATATATCATTCATATAAATCTCTGAAACATACAACGCATTGGACGATATATCATTCATATAAATCTCTGAAACATACAAATGATTGGAATTAAACATATCTACGGGCTAAGGCCTTGGTTCTTCGATATCACGTGATATTTTGCACTTCAAAGTTCAAACTAATTTGAATAGAAGGCAATTATAAACTTATCAGAGAGATATGCTATTGCTTTATTGGCGGAAAAAACTAATATTATTTATACACTATCTATACTTTCCAACTTTCAAGTTAACATAAAACTTACAGGTAATTCATAATGGAAATCTTAGCGCAAGATTTGTTTCCACGGTGATATGACTCTCATTGTTCGTCTACATAGAAGCTCCTAAAGGCAGCTTCAGAATTAAAGTGCACCCTTTTTGTTTCGACTGTGAAAACAAACATGCATTTAATTAGTTTTGCATCTAGGTATCGATTTTTATTGCAGCGTCTTCCTATTTTTGTTATCTTCTGATTAGAAAGTTAACTCCTCTAATATGTCCGAAACAAGAAACTGTTAGATATGTGACTAGTAGAACACTTTATTTCTCTTCTAGTATAATTGTAAATGATGGTCGACTGATATGGTTTAGAAAGTGGTACAAATAAGTGAAATCGAAGCCCCTAATTCAGGTTTGATGTTTGGAGATTGGCAATTGACAAGTTAGGGAAAATAATGAACTGACATATCTCCATGTGTATGATTGACTAGAAATGCATAAATAAAACAATTCTAATGTTGTCAAATTGAATTATGAGTTAGTTTTGTATTGAAGAGTGTTGCTAAATCCTACAGGACTTGGAGATAACAGCGGCTTCAGAAAAGTTGGCAGAGTGTCAAGAAACCATCCTTAATCTTGGGAAGCAGCTGAGGTCATTGGCTCCACCAAAGGATGCATCCCTTTTTGACAATGTTATTGCAGCACAGCCTACCAATACCACATCCACCACCACCATCACGACAACAAAAACGAATCCTATCCCTGCTCCCCTGAAAGTTATGAAAACAAAGAATCGATCTTTACTCGATCAGATGCTATCTGAAGATGATACTAAATCCAAGGTTTCCAAAGTAAGTGACCGTGACTCCGATCTCGCCACCATTCCAGGCATTATACAACCTCTAGAGAAGATTTTATCTTTGAACGAATTTAAAGCTCCAGATGACAGTGTTACTGCTAATGATTTGGCTATTGTAACTACTAAGAAACCGGCCATTGTACCTACTAAGAAACCGGGAAGCGGAAGTTTGTGGAAGAAGTTATTATGGAAAAAGAAGAAAAGTGCCAACATGAAAACATCCCTTCCATTGAACACTTGAAAGTCTCATTCGTATAATAAATTGCAGTGTAGTTCAATACTGAAGAAAGGAAAGTTTATTTCTTTCCTGTATTTTTATTGAAGGGACTTGACTGGTCTTCTTGTGTGTTTTGATCTTTTGTTTATACGCCTTAAAACTAACAACCGAAACCTATCATTGTTGTTATGATATACTCCCTCTCCCTTACGTACTCTTGGTATAGCACTTTTTCTTTTATACCATTTGCTCGCGCTTGTAGTTTGTAAAAAGAGTCGATTCCACCTGCAATGTTGTGAATTCAACTCAGTGTTCGCTAACACTGAGTCTTGAGGCCTGTTCTGACCTGGGTGAATTCAGCTAAACTTGTCTTATGTATAAAATAATGTAACTAACTGATGTAAAAAGTCAAATATATTTGGACAAAATTAATAAGACAAAATTCAAATAGAATAAAAAGGAAAACTCAAAATACATGTAAATATCAAAAGAAACAAGGGAAACAATTCATTTGTAAAATGGGACCTAAAGGGAGGGCTCAGTAAGTCTCCTACTCTGAGAGACCAAGAAAAATAATGTTTAATGGTTGGATATTGAAGTTCCAAAGTTCTTAACATACACCGGCAATACCAAGTTTTTTAATTTCATTCTCCCTTTCTCTGTTCTCTCCCCTCTCCATCAGGATTCTTCTTTCTCGTGTAATAATCCAAATTTGCAACATCATCACTTTCAATTACTCAACACAAATATGCAACAATTGTGGTTTTGATTTTTCTTTTTCTTCGTTCTTTATACCAGATTTTCAATATTCAAGTC